>CETG01069061.1_pt1 | contig 32686 bp, 30 predicted proteins | sample 361471 | NCBI WGS metagenome assembly CETG01 (sample SAMEA2622696, study PRJEB7988) | marine metagenome | isolation source: saline water (ENVO:00002010), including | reverse complement strand
ATTCAAACAAACTTCCCTCTCAAGTAATAGATCAACTTCAAAGACAAAGAACAAAACTAAAGGAGCTTGTTCAAGAATTAAAGAATGAGCCTCCTAATAGGAAAAATATTTCAAGTACAACACGAATCCCAACAAGTAAATCAAAAGATGAGATCTTTAAATGTTTAGAGAATTTAATGGTTCTCTGCCCAAAGCGAACAGGTTCGTGGGGGATAAATCATGTCCATCGAACATTACTTGGGAAAAACTTTGAGGATAATGTCGAGATTTGGCCAGAAGGAACCCCTATTATCTGTACAGAGAATCATTCCGACCTAGGATTGTCAAATGGAGATATAGGTGTCGTTATCGGTGAATTAAGTCACCAGAGATATCTATTTAAAAAATTTTCAAATGAACAAGAGCTGATATACATCCTTGTTCATCCAGCAAGAGTAAGAACTATTGATCCTGCCTTCTCTTTAACCATTCATAAATCACAGGGAAGTGAATCTAATCAGGTTATATTGCTATGGCCACTATGTATAAATAATTCATCCGTGAAAAACAATGAATCTCTTAGACAAGAAGAATATAATAAAAAATTATTGTATACAGCAATAACTCGCGCGAAAGAAAAATTAGATCTATATGCCATTAATAATAAATAATGTAAGAAAGAGCGTAGATTTGCTGATTAACTAAATTGGATCTTCTCAAGATGATAAATTGATATTAAGACTTTAAATGGGCGAGCCAACACAGCGCGGTTTAATTCCGATTGGACGTTGTCTGCCTGGATTGAAGTATTAAGCAGGCAAACACTTATTTACATGACAAAGTCAAAGAAAATTGCAGATACCCTTTCTTCTGATGAGCAAATCTCAAAAGATCTACCAGATTCATCTAAAAAAGAAATCATAGAAAATAACTTTAGTTCAGATGATCAAGACAAAGATCATGCGCAATTAACTAAAGAAGATGAAAGTAGTTTTGATGGGTTTGGATTTAGCTCCAATATGTTGAAAACCCTTTCTAACAAAGGTTACAAAGAACCAACACCTATCCAAAGTGCAGCATTTCCCGAATTAATGCTTGGGCGTGATCTAGTGGGGCAAGCACAAACAGGAACGGGTAAGACAGCAGCATTTGCACTCCCAATTATTGAAAGATTACAAAAACCAGGAGGGCCTCCACAAGTTCTTGTATTAGCCCCAACTCGCGAGCTGGCCATACAAGTGGCTGAGTCCTTCAAATCGTACGCTATAGACAAACCACTCCTAAAAATATTATCTGTTTATGGAGGGTCTGATTTCCGGTCCCAAATAAACTCTTTAAAAAGAGGAGTTGCCATAGTAGTTGGTACTCCTGGCAGAGTAATGGATCATCTTAGACAAGGCACTATTGATAAAAGTGAATTGAATTGTCTAGTCCTTGATGAAGCAGATGAAATGCTCAGGATGGGCTTTATAGATGACGTCGAATGGATTCTTGAGCAGTTGCCAAAAGAACGACAAATGGTTTTATTTTCTGCAACGATGCCTTCTGAAATACGAAGGATCTCAAAGCAATACCTTAATAATCCCGCAGAGATTACAATCAAACCCCCCAAGAAAAATACGAGTTTAATTAAACAAAAGCATATAGTTGTTCAAAATAGTCATAAAATCAATGCTTTAAAAAGAATCCTAGAAGCAATAACTGAAGAAGGTGTAATTATCTTTACAAGAACAAAAGCTATAACAATAATAGTTGCCGAAAGATTAGAAGCTTATGGCCATAATGTTGCGGTACTTAATGGAGATGTTCCTCAAAACCAGCGTGAAAGAACCATCGAACGTCTACGAAAAGGAACCATAGATATACTCGTGGCTACAGATGTTGCAGCAAGAGGTCTCGACGTTGATCGAATAGGTCTGGTCATTAACTATGACATGCCTTTTGATAAAGAAGCTTATATTCATCGCATAGGTCGTACAGGTCGAGCAGGTAGAACCGGCGAAGCAATTCTCTTTGCAAGTCCAAGAGAAAGATCCTTCATTAATAATCTCGAAAGAGCTGTAGGTCAACCTATTGAGAAAATGGATATTCCTAGTAATGAAATGATTAATAAAACCAGAATATCTAAGCTTCAAAAAAATCTGATAAAGGCCTTAGATAGAGGAAGAGAACATGAAGAAGAAATAATGCTCATAAACCAAGTGATCCAAAAAATAAGCGAAGAACTTAAAGTAGAAGGAGATCAAATAGCTTTAGCTGCAATCAACCTAACGCTGGGAACTTCTCCCCTATTAATCCAGGAAGACGAGAGTTGGATTAATAGAGCTAATTATGGCAGACGCAAAATCGATGATAGAGATGAACGAGGTAGGCATCGTAGAAGAAGCAAATATGAAAATGAGTCGACTGAACATAATATGGAAAGGTTCCGAGTAGAAGTTGGTTATCGTGATAATGTGAAACCTGGTAATTTAGTAGGAGCAATTGCTAATGAAACCGGACTTAAAGGTCGGATGATCGGACGTATACAAATTTTTGAGTCTCATAGCTATATCGACCTTCCTAAAAAAATGCCCCAAGACATTTTTAATAATTTAAAAAGAGTAAAGGTGATGAATCGTGAACTACAAATAAATCGTGATTTATAAAATATATGCTCTCGACTTTATATCGCAATAATTTGATTAGACATCTTGTACTAATACTATTGATACTGTCTGAAGTATCGCTGGCTGAAAAAAATGATTTAAATAATGTCGTAAAGAAGATGTGTCTTATTGGATTTAATTCAGAAATGAATGCCTCAGAAGTCATCCCCCCAGAAGGAATGGGAGAGTTTACCTGCAATTGTTTTGTCAATAAAGTTTCTATTGGATATTCTCTAGAATTAGCTCGTGAACAATGCAAGATCAAAGCAACAAAAAAGTTTGATTTGTAAAAATAACACCTCACAAATTAATTAAACACATGTCTACGCATAAGAAAAAATCTCAAAGTGCTCTAGTAAAACTCCTAAGTAATCTAAAACAACAGCGTCAATTAATACTTTCAGCCACAACTTGTTCAATTCTAAATAAAATATTAGATCTTGCTCCTCCAGTATTAATAGGTCTTTCTGTAGATGTTGTCGCTAGAGAAGAATCTTCTTGGATTGCCTCTTTTGGTTTTATTTCTGTTCCAAGCCAATTAGGAGTTATTGCCTTTTTATCTTGTCTAGTATGGAGTGCTGAATCTTTTTTTGAATACCTATATGGTCTCCTTTGGCGAAATTTAGCTCAAATAGCTCAACATAATCTCCGAATAAAAGCCTATAAACACCTTCAGAACCTTGAAATGTCTTTTTTTGAAGAAGATAGTTCTGGAAGACTTCTAGCTATTCTGAATGATGATATTAACCAATTAGAAAGATTTCTAGATCAAGGTGCAAATCAAATCCTTCAATTGCTAATTACTGTTTTTTTAGTTGGTGGAGCTATGGCTTTCCTTGCGCCAGGTATTGCCTTAATTTCATTTCTACCTATTCCCTTAATTCTATGGGGATCTATCAACTTTCAAAAAAGCCTTGCTCCAAGATATAGGGAAGTTCGTGAACGAGCTGGCGATCTCTCTTCAAGACTAAATAATAACCTTGGAGGAATCGTTACAATTAAAAGTTTTGCAACTGAAGAATGGGAGGTAGATAGATTAACTATTGATAGCAATTTATATCAAAAAAGTAATAGAAAAGCAATAAAACTATCTGCCGCGTTTATACCATTAATTAGATTTGCGATTCTTTTTGCTTTCATTGCAATACTTATTATAGGTGGTTTACAAACATGGGCAGGAGAAATAGCTATAGGAACATATAGTTTTCTTGTCTTCATTACTCAAAGATTATTGTGGCCTTTAACAACTCTGGGACATATCTTAGATGATTATCAAAGATCTATGGCTTCTACAAATAGAGTTTTAGACCTTCTAGATACACCTATAAAGATACAAAGTGGAGAATATAATGTAAATCCAAAAAACGTTAAAGGTGAAATAGAGTTTGAAAAAGTTAATTTTGAATACATTAAAGGTTTTCCACTTATTAAAGATATGAGCTTAAAAATAAAAGAAAGTAGCACTATTGGGATTGTAGGTGCAACTGGTTCTGGTAAAAGTACTCTAATAAAACTACTTCTAAGACTTTATACTATTAATTCAGGCTGTATAAAAATCGATAGTATTCCCATAGAGATGTATAATTTAAAAGATTTAAGAAGGAGTATATCACTAGTAAGTCAAGAAGTTTATCTTTTTCATGGAACAGTAGAAGAGAATATAAGTTATGGTACAAATCTAGCCACAAAAGAACAAATTATAAAAGCCGCTGAGATAGCAGAAGCTTCTAACTTTATCAATCAATTACCCCATGGTTATAACACGTTAGTGGGAGAAAGAGGGCAAAAGCTTTCTGGTGGCCAAAGACAAAGAATTGCTATTGCAAGGGCAATTCTTAAGAATGCTCCAATTCTTATACTTGACGAAGCTACAGCATCTGTTGATAACGAAACTGAGGCTGCAATCCAAAGATCACTAGAAAAAATAACAAAAAATAGGACCACTCTTATAATCGCTCATAGATTAAGCACGGTAAGAAATTCTGATCAAATTATAGTCCTAGATAAAGGCCTAATTATCGAAAAGGGTACTCATAAATCACTTCTAAATAGTAAAGGTTTATATGCCGACTTATGGAAAGTTCAAGTTGGGTTAAAAAATAATGAAAATAATTAACTTAATAAAGTAAATGAATCAACAACTTTTTTAAATAAAGACTCAACTTTAGGCCAACGCTTTTCATCTGTACCAGCAGCAAAAGTATATAAATTCCCCCTATCAATAACTACTGTAGCTATCTCATGCCTAATATTATTAGGGTATTTAATCTGATATTCCAAGTCATAGAAAATATGTTCAGACATTTTCCTTTCTTCAGATTCTACTAATTCGACTAATCGATTATCATCACCTGTTTGTACTAATTGAGTAATTAATCTATCTCCAACCTCCTTTGGAGTTCCTAAATTCTCTAATTCCACCCCTTTCTCTATTTTAGATACCACAAGACTTAGAGTTTCATCACTATTAATGAGGTCATGAAATACAACCGCTGGTCCATTATTAACAGTTACTCTTGTCCATCCCGTCGGATATAAAAATCCATAGCGGCCATCTGTACTTTGGAATGGCTCTAAGCCGGCGGAAATTGCTGATCCACAAGCTCCCAACAAAAAGACAAGAATAAAACTCAAAAGCACACGTGCTGAAGAACGGAGCAATTGAATCATTAATCAAAACCTAAATTCACTACTCTATTCTGCACGAAAATGAATCAAACTGACAGGAGACTTACTTAAATCCTTTTCAAAAGAGATAAGTTGAGTAAATTCATAATATATCTTTTCTGAAATCCTGAGCAGTTTCACAAAACCACTTTCACGCTTAATAGACCAGTTCGAACAGTTGCCTGGGATAGGTCCTCGAACGGCACAAAGACTTGCCTTGCATTTATTGAGGCAACCAGAAGAAAAAATAAAAAACTTTTCCAATGCCTTATTAAATGCCTGTACTCAAATTGGTCAATGCAAAAACTGTTTTCATCTCACATCTAATGAATTGTGTGAAATCTGCTCGAATGTTAATAGAAATCAATTCCTTATTTGCGTTGTCTCAGACTCTAGAGATCTTTTAGCTATAGAACGTACTCGTGAATATAAAGGTCTGTACCATGTACTTGGTGGTTTAATTTCTCCAATGGACGGTATTAGTCCCGAAATGCTACATATAAAAAGCCTTATAAAAAGAATTACAACCTCTAAAGCTAATGAAGTAATATTAGCTCTTACACCAAGTGTCGAAGGTGATACAACCAGTTTATATCTAGCGAAACTAATTAAACCTTTTGTTAAGGTTACTCGTATCGCCTATGGGTTACCCGTTGGGAGCGAACTGGAATATGCAGACGAAGTAACACTAACACGTGCTCTAGAAGGGCGCACGGACATTACTTAATCTCGTAATCACTCTATATGTCTATCAAATCGAGACGAACTAAATACAGCTCTATTTATCCTGAAGAGCGATTGCCTAAATGGATAAAACCAACACTAGGGAAAGCCTCTGAATTAGAAAAAGTTCAATCTCTAGTTAAGCGATATAAATTACATACTATTTGTGAAGAAGGTAGATGCCCAAATCGAGGAGAATGCTATGCCTCTGGGACTGCTACTTTTCTGTTGGGTGGTTCAATTTGTACTAGGAGTTGCTCTTTTTGCCAAGTAGAAAAGGGAGCTACTCCTCATAAAATCACATCCCAAGAAGCCGAAAAAATCGCAAATGCTGTCTCCCTTTTAGGTTTGAGTTATGTAGTTCTAACTTCTGTAGCTCGTGACGATCTACCAGATCATGGTGCAAGTTTATTTAGCGATACAATCACTGAAATCAGGAAACAAATCCCAGGTATTGCAATAGAGGTTCTAACGCCAGATTTTTGGGGAGGGTTCAAAAATTACGATGAAGCTAAGCATGCCCAGAAAGAACGTCTAAAGAAAGTACTTGATTCAAAACCTGTTTGCTTCAACCATAATTTAGAGACTGTAAAACGTCTTCAAAAAGAAGTCCGTCGAGGAGCTACCTATGAACACTCTCTTGGATTATTAAAGGCTGCTAGGGATATTGCACCTGAAATTCCCACAAAGTCAGGCATTATGCTTGGACTAGGTGAAGAAAAACATGAAATCATAAAAACTCTTGAAGATCTTCGATCAGTTGATTGTCAAGAGATTACAATTGGTCAATACTTAAGACCATCTCTTGCTCATATTCCTGTCCAACATTATTGGACACCTCAAGAGTTTAAAAACTTTGCAAAAATTGCTAATAGCTTAGGATTCGCAACTGTAAATAGTGGACCTCTAGTTAGAAGTAGTTATCATGCAGCAAATCGCTAATTTGTATCACTCAATAATCGAGTAGATTCTAAAAGATTAAAACTATATTTAAATACTTCAGCACAATCACCAAGCATTAAGGAACCAGCCCCACCCCAGATTAATCTTAAAGGTAAATCAAATAATGACGAACGAACTTCTCGAACAAGGTGAAATTTTCTTTTGGAGAAATAATTTGTTAATCGAGAATGCTGAGAATCATCATCAAAAATTGCCAATAATCTAGCCTTTTTACATGGTGTCATCTCAAGAGCCCAAGCCATAGTCGCTGCCCAAATTAAATGGCCAACTCCCGAAGGGGCTCCCTGAAGAACTCGCATAGTATCAAGTTGCAATCCAGTTTTAGAATAATATGCCCAGCCTTTCATCTCTCCTAAAATCTTCACCTTATCGGCCTCCAATGTTTCTGCGACAACCACTTTAAATGACCATAAATTCAAAGGACGTCTAACTTGAATGCGCAGAAGATATCCAGCTTCTGCAGCTTTTTTTTCTAAATCAAACAAAGTTGATTGGATCATGGATTAGGCCACAAAGTACTATCGGGTGATTTCTTAATTAATTCGTCAATATGTTTTTGTCTGTCAGCAAAACGTTTTCTATCTATATCTGAAAATCGATCTTCACAATAATGGCACCGAATCCCTCTTACATAACTAGACTTTCTACAATCTTCTGGAGAAAGAGGCATACCGCAAGCATTACACAAACGATGTGATCCAGGGGAAAGCTGGTGATCCAAGGCTACTCGTCGATCAAAAACAAAGCATTCTCCATTCCATCTATTCTCATCTTGGGGAACGTCCTGCAAATAGCGAAGAATACCTCCATGCAATTGACTCACTCCTTTGAATCCTTCTTTTATTAAATAGGAGGTCGCCTTTTCACACCGAATACCACCTGTACAAAACATCGCGATATTCTGAGGCTTTTTCGTCTCAACTAGTGATTTTAAAGTCGTGTTAACCCATTTTGGAAACTCTCTAAATGTCTCTGTTCTTGGATTCAAAGCACCTTTAAAACTTCCCACAGCTATTTCATAATCATTTCTAGTATCTATAACAAGAGTATTGGGATCATCAAGATAGCTATTCCATTCATGAGGCTCTATATAATTACCCCCTAACTCACTTGGCTTAATATCATCTATACCCATAGTGACGATTTCAGACTTTCGTCTAACTCTAAAACGACGAAAGGCTTGCTTCTTGCAAGTACTATATTTTATTTCAAGTGATTCGCTGCCATAATTAGCTTCAATAGTCTTCATTAAATAACTAATACTTTCCTTTGTCCCACAAATAGTTCCATTTATACCTTCAGGAGCAAATAAAACCATACCTCTAACATTATATTTTTCAGCCAAGGAGACCGCATTATTCAGCAATACATTTAGATTTTCATCGTCTAAATATTTGAAGCAATAAAATGCTGCTACCTGAAATTCAACACTCGTGCTTACATTTTCTGACTTAGCCATTACCTCTTAAATCCCAATTAACTTGAACGCCAGCTTGAGAAAGCAATTCTCGATCTGCTTCAACAATAGGATTACTAGTTGTAAGAAGAGTGTCTCCATAAAAGATTGAGTCTGCTCCTGCTTGGAAACAAAGAATCTGAGCTTCCCTTCCCAATTGTTCACGACCAGCACTTAGACGAACTCTACTTTTTGGCATAATTATCCTTGCAGTGGCTACCATTCTCACCATTTCCAAAGGATCTATTGAAACCATATCCCCTAGAGGTGTTCCTTTTACAGATACAAGAGAGTTAATTGGTACGCTTTCTGGATGGGGTTCCATTGTTGCTAAAACACGAAGCAAAGAAGCTCTATCAGCAATCGACTCTCCCATTCCAATAATTCCTCCACAACAGACAGTAATTCCTGCAGAACGAACTCTATGCAAAGTTGCTAGACGATCTTCATACGTTCGTGTTGTAATTATTCGGTCATAATTCTCAGGACTCGTATCTAAATTGTGGTTGTAGGCAGTTAAGCCTGCTTCAGCCAATTTCATAGCCTGATTATCAGTCAACATTCCTGCTGTTACACAAGCTTCTAATCCCAACTGACGAACACCTCTAACCATCGCGAGCATTGCCTCAAAAGCTTTTCCATCTTTAATTTCTCTCCATGCCCAGCCCATACAAAATCTATCTGCCCCAGCTAGCTTGGCTGCTTTTGCTCTATCAATTACTGGTTGAATATTTAAGGGAATACTTGAATCAACATCCGTATTGTTATGTATTGATTGAGGGCAATAAGCACAATCTTCAGTGCATCCACCTGTCTTAACACTTAATAAAGAAGCTAATTGAACCTTATAGCCTGGATTAGCAGCTCGATGGACAATTTGTGCTTTCCACAAAAGGTCCATTAAAGGCATTTGTAATAAATCTAGTATTTCCTCTGATGACCAATCATGTCGAAGATCAAATTTCTCAAGCTTTTGATATTTAGAGACAAGCAAAGTCATGAATTACTCTCCTTTAAATCAAATTTGATAATCCCCACTTCCATGAGTTTCAAGGCCTCCAAAACGTCTTCTTCTTGACTGATAATCAATCAAAGCTTTTGTTAAAGCATTGGCATCAAAATCAGGCCACAAAGTATTTGTTATATAAATCTCAGCATAAGCCAATTGCCATAGCAAGAAATTACTTATCCTTTTTTCACCACTTGTTCGAATAACTAAATCCGGATCAACTTCGCCGGCAGTTAAAAGTTCAGACGAAAAAGCATTTTCATCAATCAAGTGAGGCTCTAAGTCCCCTTTCATGCATTTTTTCGCTAATTTCTGAGCAGCTGAAACTAACTCTCGCCTGCCTCCATAATTAGTACAAACATTAAAATGAATCCCAGTGTTATTAGAAGTTGAATCTATAGCTTCCCAAATGACTTTTTTTAATTTATTTGGTAAAGGGGAAAGATCTCCAAGAAAATTAATTTTAACTTGTTCAAGTTGTAACGATTTGAGCTCCCTTTGTAAAACATTCTCAAAAAGACTCATTAAGAAATTTACTTCATCTCCTGGTCTGGACCAATTCTCAGTAGAAAAAGCATAAACAGTTAAGGCCCCAATGCCCCAATCACTACAAATTCTTAAAATTGTTTTCAATGTTTCAACACCAGCTTTATGTCCCATAACTCTGGGTAAACCTCTTCCTTTAGCCCAACGGCCATTACCATCCATGATTATTGCCAAATGTTGAGGCATCCGAATAGGGTCCAATTCAAAAGGAATTGGGTTAACAACCTTTGCCTGGTCTGAACTAATTGACAATTCGGTCTCCATTCCTATGGTCCTTTTTTAGTACCTGAAGTACTAACTCCCCCTTTTGCCGGTGAAATTGTTTGTTCAACGCTTGGGGAAATAGATTTAGATGTATTTAGATTACTCAATGAAGTCTTTGTATTTGCTGGGTTTGATGAGGTTCCCATTAAGTCATTAAGTAGCTCTAACAACCTACTACTTGTAATCGGCCTTTCCAATCGACCTTGGTTAGCTAAAGATAAAGTACCAGTTTCCTCAGAAACGACTACACAAATACATCTGTCAAACCTTTCCGTAATTCCTAAAGCTGCTAAATGCCTTGTCCCATATCTACTAATTCCCTGCCTAGACAAAGGTAATATTACGCCAGCAGAAATAATCTTATTTCCTTTTATTAAAACAGCACCATCATGCAAAGGAGTGTCAGAAGCAAATAGATTAAGTACTAATTCAGTAGATAGCTGAGCATCAATAGGCACACCTGGATAAAGGAAATCTTCTGGTCGCAAATCACTTCCCATATCTATAACGACTAAAGCGCCCCTCCTATTTTGAGAAAGGCGACCAGCAGCTTCTGTTAACTGTGTAACTGTATTTGCCTTTGCTCGAAATTCCTTCTGAGGGTTACCTATTAAAACAGCTAATCTTCCTGTCCCAAGTAATTCCATTAATCTCCTTAGCTCACCTTGCCAAAGAATTGCTAAAGATAATGAACAAGCTAAAACAAGGGCATCAATTAATTTTGAAGTAATTGGTAAATTCGCATATCTCTGAACAAACCAGGCTAATGAAACAAGAAATAAATATCCTCTTAATAGCCAAAGGGTCCTAGATTCTTTGACTCTTGAAAAAAGTAAAAAGGCTACAGCAGAAGCAAACAATACATCTAACAGGATCCGTAAATTTATAAACCACCAATAATTCAATCCAAAATCCCGACCTAATATTAAATTTACCTAATTAATACCAATAAAGCGATCTGGGATAACATCTAATTTTAAAAGATCTTCTGGTGTTTCTCGTCTTTGAACAATTTCTGAATAACCGTCATTTACGACTACAGCTGCAGGGCGAGGAATGCGATTGTAATTTGAGCTCATCGAAAAATTATACGCACCTGTTCCAAAAACCCCCAAAATTTCATTGCTTTTAACCTTAGGTAGTGGCAAATCCTTCATTAATAAATCTCCTGATTCACAATGCTTTCCAGCAATAGTGACAATCTCTTCATTTGCTTCTAATGCTCTGTCAACAAGACATGCGTAATAAAGTGATTGATAAGTAATCGGTCGTGGATTATCACTCATCCCTCCATCAACAGATATATATGTTCTTATGTTTGGAATGTTTTTTCTAGAACCAGTTCTATATAAAGTGATACCTGCTGAAGAAACGAGTGAGCGACCTGGTTCACACATTAACCTAGGCAAATCAATCTTTCTATAATGACATTCTTCTATAAGCTTTTCAGAAATCGTTCTTACCCAATCATTAATAGTAGGAGGATCGTCAGATTCTATATATCTAACTCCTAGTCCCCCTCCTACGTTTAAATCTTTGATTGAATGACCAATATTTATTGCACGTTTAAAAATATCTACCATCACTCCCACTAAGTCATGATGTGGTTTTAATTCAAAAATTTGCGACCCAATATGTGCATGTAAACCTGTCAAGTTAGCCCAACCTGCATTCTTTAAAGTTATTAAGATACTCTCAAGTTGATCAGGGTCAAATCCAAATTTACTATCTAAATGTCCAGTCCTGATATATTCATGAGTATGACACTCTATACCAGGAGTAAATCGAAGCATTAAATTTGCAGGAACTCCTGGATGGACTATCTTTTCTAAGCGATCAATATCATATTTATTATCTATAACAATGGTGACTTTATTCTTATAAGCAAAATATAACTCATCATCTGATTTATTGTTACCATGAAAAACTATATTCTCTGGAGCTACGCCTCCATTTAAAGCCGTAAGTAATTCCCCTTCAGAGACAGCATCAAGTCCCATTCCTTCTGAATTAATGAGACTACTTATAAACAAAGAACTATTAGCTTTTGAAGCATACAAAGCTAATGATGGTCCTGGATAATGAACCTTTAAAGCATTAATATAAGCTCTACAAGATTCTCTCAATGTTTTCTCATCAAGTACGTATAAAGGCGTTCCATACCTATGAGCAAGTTCACTTAAAATACATCCACCTACTTCTACAGCTCCTTTCTTGTTGATTTTAGTCGTAATAGGAAATATATTTCTATTAGGACTTTCTAAATCTATATTATTTTCTAAGGAGTTGAGGTTTGTCATTTTGATAGATGATTTAAATTGTCAGAAAATTTAATTAAAAAGTTCTCCTGAATTCGTAAAATTGAAACCAGAAGCCCTAATCAAAAAAAATAAATACTACAATCTAGAGATTAGCTCAATAGGAGTTGAGGATATAAATCAATGTCTTGAAATTGATCAACTAATTTTTAGAGGCCTTTGGACAAAAACACAATGGACTAAAGAACTAGCTGAAAGAGATCGAATTTGCTATGGGATTTATTCAGAATCAAAAATTATTGCGATAGCCTGTGGATGGATAGTTGTGGATGAATTACAAATTACAGCTATTGGGGTTCATCCTCTAAAAAGAAATTGTGGTCTAGGTGAAAAGATATTATCTTATCTTTTAAATCAAGCAAAAATGAAAGGAGTGACTAAAGCGATCTTAGAAGTTAAAAGTTATAATTTACCAGCTAAAAATCTATATATAAAAATGGGGTTTACCTATAAAGCAATTAGAAAAAATTTCTATAAAGATGGAAGTGATGCCTTAATTTTCGACTCTGATCTCAATGCCAAAGGCATTGCAAAAAATCAAATCAAATAGTACGGTTAACCGCACTATTTGTATAATTTATACCCAAAAGAACTTTTAGATGTAGAAAAAAAAATTACAGCTTGGATATATAGCTACAACTAAACATTTATTACCTTCACAATTTACTCACTATCCTGATAAATTAGATATAGATGCATATGGCCTGCTGAAAAATGTTCGAGAGGTTCACTGAAAAGGCCATCAAGGTAATAATGCTTGCTCAAGAGGAAGCGCGACGCCTTGGGCATAATTTTGTTGGGACGGAACAAATCCTTCTCGGATTAATAGGTGAAGGTACTGGAGTAGCTGCAAAGGTACTTAAATCAATGGGAGTAAATCTGAAAGACTCTAGAGTGGAGGTTGAAAAAATTATTGGAAGAGGATCTGGATTTGTAGCTGTAGAGATACCTTTTACTCCTAGAGCAAAGCGTGTCCTTGAACTATCACTAGAGGAAGCCAGACAACTTGGTCATAATTATATCGGGACAGAACACCTTCTTTTAGGTCTTATAAGGGAAGGAGAAGGTGTGGCAGCAAGAGTATTAGAAAATCTAGGAGTTGATCTTACAAAAGTGAGAACTCAAGTAATAAGAATGCTTGGGGAAACAGCTGAAGTAACTGCAGGAGGAGGCTCATCAAAAGGATCAGCAAAAACAGCAACTCTTGATGAATTTGGAACTAATCTCACAAAATTAGCAAGTGAAGCAAAACTAGATCCAGTTGTAGGAAGACATGAAGAAATAGACAGAGTTGTACAAATTTTAGGAAGACGTACTAAAAATAATCCCGTTTTGATTGGAGAACCTGGTGTAGGAAAAACTGCTATAGCTGAAGGATTAGCACAAAGAATTCAACAAGGAGATATCCCTGACATTTTAGAAGAAAAACGAGTCCTAACTCTTGATATAGGTCTATTAATTGCAGGAACTAAATATCGTGGAGAGTTTGAAGAGAGATTAAAGAAAATAATGGAAGAAATAAAATCGGCTGGTAATGTAATTCTTGTAATTGATGAAGTCCATACTCTTATTGGAGCTGGTGCTGCAGAGGGAGCCATAGATGCTGCCAATATTTTAAAACCAGCCCTCGCTAGAGGGGAACTTCAATGCATAGGGGCTACAACACTAGATGAATATCGCAAACATATAGAAAGAGATGCTGCTCTTGAAAGAAGATTTCAACCAGTAATGATAGGTGAACCCTCAATAGAAGATACTATTGAAATACTTAGAGGATTAAGAGAGCGATACGAGCAACATCACAGATTAAAAATTACAGATGAGGCACTTAAAGCTGCAGCCAATCTTGGAGACAGGTATATATCAGACAGATTCTTACCAGATAAAGCAATAGATCTAATAGATGAAGCAGGAAGCCGAGTTCGTCTTCAAAACTCAAAGTTACCGCCAGAAGCCAAAGAAGTTGATAAAGAGTTAAGAAAGATTCAGAAAGAAAAAGAAGAGTCTGTAAGAGATCAAGATTTTACTAAAGCTGGAGAATTGCGAGAAAAAGAAGTGAAATTAAGAGAAGAGATAAGTAATCTTTTAGAAAAAAACAAGCAATCAATTATTCAAAAAGATTCAGATAAATCTAATACTGAAATAAAAGCCACAAATACTATAAATGAGCAAAAAGAAAACTCAAGTTCTCCAATGGTGGGAGAAGAAGACATAGCTCATATCGTTGCATCTTGGACTGGTGTACCTGTTCAGAAACTAACCGAAAGTGAATCCGTAAAACTATTAAATATGGAAGAGACACTTCACCAAAGGTTAATAGGGCAAGACGAAGCAGTTAAAGCTGTCTCAAAAGCCATAAGAAGAGCTCGTGTGGGTTTGAAAAATCCAAATAGACCTATTGCCAGCTTTATATTTTCTGGGCCTACTGGTGTTGGTAAAACCGAATTAACAAAAGCATTGGCTCAATATTTCTTTGGAAGTGAAGATGCAATGATTCGACTTGATATGTCTGAATTTATGGAACGTCATACTGTAAGTAAATTAATAGGTTCACCTCCTGGCTATGTAGGATTTAATGAAGGTGGTCAATTAACTGAAGCAGTAAGAAGAAGACCATATACAGTTGTTTTGTTTGACGAAATAGAAAAAGCTCATCCTGATGTATTCAATCTTCTTCTTCAACTTTTAGAAGAAGGAAGACTTACTGATTCCAAAGGTAGAACAGTTGATTTTAAAAATACTCTTATAATAATGACTTCTAATATAGGTTCAAAAGTAATCGAAAAAGGAGGAGGTGGCTTGGGATTTGAGTTCTCTGGTGAGAACTTAGAAAATAGTCAATACAATAGAATTAAATCATTAGTAAATGAAGAGTTAAAACAATACTTTAGACCTGAATTCCTTAATAGATTAGATGAAATAATAGTATTCAGGCAATTAACTAGAGATGAAGTTAAAGACATAGCTGAAATAATGCTAAAAGAAGTTTTTGAGAGAATAAAAGATAAAGGCATAGTTCTTTCGGTATCAGATTCTTTTAAAGAAAGGCTTGTTGAAGAAGGATATAACCCTTCATATGGTGCAAGACCTTTACGCAGAGCAGTAATGAGACTTCTTGAAGATAGTCTTGCTGAAGAGGTTCTTTCTGGAAGAATAAAAGAAGGAGATAATGCCCAAGTAGATATAGATGAAAACAAAAAAGTAATAGTAAACCATATAAATAAAAGTAATACTAAGCAAGAACTAGCAGGTGCCGGGATATAAATAATCAATAAATTATATATATAATGCAAGCCAATGAGATCAGGATTCATAATAAGATTTCTCCAGAAAAAGTTATCAGGGGAAATGGAGCCTGGATTGAAGGCATAAAAGATATTTCACAAATTTGTAAATCTCCGATATTATTAGGAAGAAGCCAATCAACTGATGAATTAAGAGAAAGGTTATACCAAGACTTAAAAGCTATTGGAATAAATCCCATAAAAGAAAAATTAAATTATGATTGCTGTGAAGAAGATCTGAATCGTATTTATAACATTGCTATTAATCAAAATTGCGATGGTATTATTGCAGCCGGAGGTGGAAAAGTACTTGATGCAGGAAAACTCATAGCTGACAGATTGTCTTTAGAATGTATAACAATTCCCCTTAGTGCCGCTACATGCGCAGGATGGACAGCTTTATCAAATATTTACTCTAAAGATGGTGCCTTTATAAAAGATCAATCACTAAAGTCATGCCCAAAACTTCTTATATTTGATCATCAATTTGTTAAACATGCTCCAAAAAGAACCCTCTCAAGTGGAATAGCTGATGCTATTGCGAAATGGTACGAGGCCTCCTTAAGCAGCATCTCAAGTGATGATGGTTTAGTCCAGCAAGCGGTACAAATGTCTAGAGTCTTAAGGGATCAATTATTTATTGATGGAGTAAAAGCCTTAAACAATCCAGACAGTGCCGCTTGGATAAGAGTTGCTGAAGGATGTGCTTTAACGGCTGGATTAATTGGAGGAATTGGAGGGTCGCAATGTAGAACAGCTATTGCACATCCTATTCATAATGGTCTTACTCAAATAAATGAAGCAACAAATCAATCTCTTCATGGAGAAATAGTTGGTTTTGGCATAATAATTCAATTACAATTAGAAGATCTATATCTCGGCAATAAATTAGCTAAACAAGCAAAAAAACAACTCATCGAATTCCTAAAACAATTAAATTTACCCACCACAATAGAATCTTTAGGATTAGACAAAGTTTCAGCACAAGAGATAAAAAATGCTTGCAAGTTTGTTTGTGAAAATGAATCCTATATTAATTCATTACCACTCAATATCGACAAGGACTTACTACATAAAATATTAATGAGTCATACAGTAAACGTCTCTTTTTCTAGACTATCTGATATAAAGAAATAACTCCTAATAAAATCTTTTAACGAAATTGATTACACCAAAAGAGCAATTAAATAAATTAAAAGATAAGCTTATAGATCCATTAGCATTAGATCTAGCCAACTCTGTTAAATGGCAATACCTAGAAAGCTTATCAGAGAATAAAACTGACTTATACCCGATTGCTGTACTTGGAGATGGCCCTCCATTATTAATGTTGCATGGCTTTGATAGTTGTTTTCTAGAATTCAGAAGAATTACTCCTTTATTGAAAAATAAATATAAGTTAATTATTCCTGACTTGTTTGGGTTTGGATTTTGTCCTCGCCCTCAAGAGAGCTCATATGAATATAAAAAAATAATAAAACATCTCACTTTAATTATTAATCTATACGCTAATAATTCACGCTTAGGGGTAATAGGAGCTTCTATGGGTGGGTCAATAGCTATGGAACTTGGGAGGACGAGTCCAAAAATAAATAGGATGCTTTTACTATCTCCTGCAGGTATTAATTCAAGACCCAAAAAAGTACCTTGGCCTTTGAATCATCTAGGTACATATTTCCTAAAGCAACCTTTTGTGCGAAAAAGTTTATGCAGGCAAGCCTTTGCTAATCCAAAGACAAGCGTTGGGAAAGCAGAAGAACAAATTGCTTCCTTACACTTGAACGTTCAAGGTTGGCAAAGAACCCTTGCTGCATTTGCCAGGAATGGAGGTGTATCTCAATATGGGAAAAGTCTTCCTCCTCAACCAATAGAAGTCCTCTGGGGAGAAAAAGATAGGATAATCAAACATACAGAAAGAAAAGAATCTATGAAGATCATTGGAAAAGAATTAAATGAGCTAGAAAATTGTGGACATCTACCTCATTTAGATAATCCCGAATTTGTCTCTAATTATTGGCAAAAGATAAATGAAACAAAATGAAAATATTTTCAAATCAAAAGGCTTACTTATAAAAATAATTGAAACGAGTCTGAGATTTTGGATAAGAAGAAGCTGCACAAGTGTTTCCGAACTAAAATTTTCTATAAATGAAACAACTCAGTCATTACTAAAAGGCAATATCTCAAATATTAAAACATTTGCTAAAAAAGTAGTTTTTCAAGGGTTAATAATTGATGAGATAGAACTCGTAGCTAGTAATATTAAAATTGATTTTAAATCACTTCCCACAAAACTATCTTTTAAAGAAGAATTTAAAGTTAACTTTAACATAAAAACCTCAGACGTTTCTCTTACAAAAACATTATTATCAAAGAAGTGGAAATGGTTAGGTGAATTATTATGCAGAGAACTTCTTGGGACTGATTCCTTAACTAAACTGACAATATCAGAAAGTTATTTAGAATTAAATGGCATAGTAAAGTCACTAAAAAGTACTGAAAAATCTACTTTTAGATTAATAGCAGATACCGGAAAAATTGTTCTTTTCAATAAAATAAACTCAAATAAATTTACTATCCCTATGGAAAATTCAGTATTCATTGATAAAGCATTTTTAGATAATAATTCTATTCTCATTTCAGGAAAAGCCAAAATAAAAAGCTAATTATTAAAATATATCTATTGTTATAATATAAGAATTACATAATAAATAACAGCAGCAGTAAAAAGATAACTATCTATTCTATCAAGGATTCCACCATGTCCTGGCAAAGCATTTCCTGAATCCTTAATTCCAGCATTTCTTTTCATCATTGACTCAGTAAGGTCACCTACTAAAGAAAATAAAGAAACTAGACTTCCTAATAGAATAGCTGTAAATATATTCATTCCTAAGTTTAGAGTTTCAATAGAGAAGATAGAGATAATAATTGAACAAATGCCGCCAAGTAAAGCTCCTTCAATTGTTTTACTTGGTGAAATTGGTGTTAAAGATTGCCTACCATATTTCTTACCAAAAAAATAAGACCCAATATCAAAAGCAACAATCATCAAACATACACAAAGAGTAAGTTTCATTCCATAATTTAGATCATTAAATAAATCAACTTCTCCTATAAATTCAGCACCTTGTATATTCCTCAATTTCAACCAATGACTAGGTAAAAAGCCAAGATAAAATAAGCCAAATATTGAAGATGCAATATCTGATATAGAACCTGTTATAGGTTGTAGCAACAACCATCCGCAAATCGCTGCTCCCGACAATGGAAGTACAGCGGCTGTCAGAGAGTCAGAAACAATTCCATCAATCCCTAGCTGAGTAGTAAAGAGAAGCAATTGACAAGCTACAAGTGTTGTTTTTGTTGCTGGTCTTATTCCCGTAAATTCAGCCATACGGAAAAATTCAAGCAAAGCTAGATGGACTATTACTCCCAAAGAAACAGCAAACCACCAACCACCTAGAGAAATAATTATAAGTCCAAAAATACCAGCGGCTATACCACTCCGAAAACGTTTATTTAAGAAACTATTGAACATTAAAATTTAACCAATCAAAAAATGGTTTGAATAAAATATATTTTAAAACCGTTACAGAGATTTATATAAAATTTTAAAACTATTCTACAACTCTGATTTTATCTGATATGGAATTAGGCCATAAAGACTTCTGATCTAAGAGCCAGAGGACATAATCTTCTTCTAAAAATTGACCTGGTATAATAAAAGGTATTCCTGGAGGATAAGGACAAATCAAATCCGCTGCAATATGGCCAATTGATTCCTTTAAAGGAATTAATTTATTTATACCCATGAAAGCCGAATAGCAAGATATCTCTGGAGACATTATTAACTTGACTGGTGGAGATTTAAAATAAGGAAAACTCGTCATATTAGATTTTTTAGAGATAAGTTTTTGCCATGCTTTTATTAAACTTTTTACAAATCTATTGTGCTTTGCAAAGCCTAAACAAAATGTCAAAGTAGCTGGATCTGGAAGTTCTGCATATATACCACTATTAATCATCCATTCATCGGTATCAAATCCAGTAAACCCATTTTTGGCTGTATGCAATATTAATCTCAAAGGATCCTGTGTCTTAAGTAAAGGAATCTCACTAATTAAAAGTTTGTTAAATATCTCATTAGCATTGTTGATAGTTGATTCTAATCTATTTTTGCCCGCCAAACTTCTCAATTCTCTAAGTGTTGATTCACAAGAAGCCAGCAATAAAGAGCTAGGGCTTGTTGTTTGAATCAACCCTATACTTCTTTCTATTGCAATTGGGTCAACTTTATTACCTTGCATCCAAAGTACCGCTGTTTGAGCAAGTCCATGAGCTGATTTATGCAAAGAATGAACAACTATATCTGCCCCAGAGGTAACTCCTGATTGAGGCAATTCATCCAAACCACATAAAAAATGTGCCCCATGAGCCTCATCTACGATTACAGGTATATCTTTTTTGTGGAATTTTTGAATAAGCTTTTTTATATCACTTGAATATCCGTGATAAGAAGGGTTTACCAACATCACTGCTTTTATTTGAATATTCTCTATAGATATTTTTTCTAAAACCTTGTCTATCCAAAGGCTGTCTGGAGTCAAATAATGACCTCTATCTGAAAGAAAAGGCAAGTCAAACATTATTGGTGTGATGTCACCAAGCAAACATGCCTGAATTACGCTCTTATGAACATTCCTAGGTAGCAAAATCCCTGAACCAGGGCTTCCCAAAGAAAGAATCGCGGCTTGTAAAAGGCCTGTAGCCCCATTGACTCCATACCAGCATTTCTCAACTCCAAAAGCTGCCGCAGAATAATTCTGACTATCAGCAACTGCTCCATTAGACAAAAGAGGGCCTCCAAAACCAGGAATTTCAGGCAAATCCCAAATACCTGGTCGATCTCTTAAAAGTTTTCGTAGTTCACTTGGTAGAGCTTGTCCTCTGCAATGAGCAGGCAAAAACAAAGTCTGGCCTTTATGGTTTCTCAGAAAAGAAAAAATTTGCATAAATTATAGCTTTATCAATAAAGTATTTCTAAAAAAGATCAATTGCTCTAGCTGTACATTAATCCAAAATTAACGTCTCAAGAACATATGATATGTATATGGATTATAACTTTGAAAGAGATTTAGTTTGGCTTTTACTCAAGCCATGGCTATGGGTACCTAGAATTATCTATATAGTATTTTCACTTTCCAACCTTATTGTCAGTCTATTAATACAAGGCTCAAGCAAAAACGGTGAAATTCAAAAAAAATTAGCTAAAAAGATTTTTACTACACTGAAAAACTTAGGTCCTTGTTTTATAAAAGTAGGACAAGCTTTATCAACACGTCCTGATTTAGTTAGAAGAGATTGGTTAGAAGAACTTACAAAATTACAAGATAATCTCCCACCTTTTGATCATGAGCAAGCAATAAATATATTAAATAAAGAATTAAGGAAAGATCATTTAACTATCTTTAAATATTTTCCTGACAGACCAATTGCTTCTGCAAGTCTTGGCCAGGTTTATAAGGCAGAGTTATCTAAAGATAATTTTGTAGCTGTAAAGATACAAAGACCTGATTTAACATTCATAATTCGCCGTGATATCGTTTTATTAAAAATATTAGGTTTAATCACTAGTCCAATACTACCTCTAAATTTGGGAGTAGGTTTAGGAGAGATAATAGATGAATTTGGTAAGAGTTTATTTGAAGAAATTGACTATGAGAAAGAGGCTAATAATGCCATTAGATTTGCGAAGCTATTTGATGGTAATCCTAGCGTAACGATACCTGAAGTTAATAATGAACTAACCACAAAAAAAATACTCACTACAAGTTGGATTGACGGCATCAAGATAAGTAATAAAGAGGAATTGATAGAAAATAATATAAATCCTAGCTCTATTATTAAAACTGGAGTAATAAGCGGAATACAACAACTTCTTGAATTTGGTTATTTCCACGCTGATCCTCATCCAGGCAATATGTTTGCTCTTAAAAAGCAAACTAAAAATAATGGGAATTTAGCTTATGTAGATTTTGGAATGATGGATTCTATTTCTGATAAAGATAGGATAACCTTAACAAAAGCTATTGTAAATTTAATTAATCGAGATTTTGATTTAGTTGCGAAGAACTTCCAGGAATTAGGATTTCTCAATAAAACTCAAGATTTAGCTCCAATTGCTCCTGTTTTAGAAGAAGTATTAGGAGGAGCTATGAAAAAAGATGTTTTCTCTTTTAATTTCAAAGAAATAACAAATAAATTCTCTGAATTAATGTTTGATTATCCCTTTAGAGTACCAGCAAGATTTGCTTTAATTATACGAGCAGTAATTAGTCAAGAAGGTTTGGCTATTAAATTAGACCCTAAATTTCAAATAGTAAGCTTGGCATATCCTTACGTAGCAAAAAGGCTTTTAACATCAGATGAGACAGAGATGCTTGAAATTTTATTACAGGTAATCTTTGATAAAGAAGGTTGCCTAAGAGTAAATAGATTAGAAAATTTATTTGATGTTCTTTTAGAAGATTCAAATTCGACTGAAGATGAACTTATTCCCGTCGCAAAAGCAAGTCTTAAATTACTTCTGGGTTCGAGTGGTTCCGAGATAAGAAAAAGTCTTTTACTAAGCCTCATTAAAGATGACAAGATCAATGTTATTGAAATAAAAGAATTAATTAATTTAATAAGAAGAACATTTTCACCAGTAAAGATAGGTAATAGTATTGTAAAGAAACTGAATCCTCTTTATACATAAAAAGAGATTTTAAAATACTTGATATCATGATTAAAAAATAAAATTTTATATATGAAAGAAAGACTTCAAAAATTGATCTCAAAAGCTGGAATATCTTCAAGAAGGAAGGCTGAGTTATTATTAGCTGATGGGCGAGTTTTCATAAATGGTAAAAAAGCAAAAATTGGAGATAAAGGTGATCCTATTTGTGATGAGATTAAATTGGATGGAAATATAATTGAATTAAAAATTAAAACAATTGTTATTCTTTTAAATAAACCTAAAGGAGTTATCAGCAGTTGTTTTGATGATCGCTCACGTAAAACTGTCCTAGATTTAATTCCAAAACAATTGCGTCAGGGACTCCATCCTGTTGGAAGACTTGATATTAATAGTAGAGGAGCAATATTATTAACTAACAATGGTAAGCTTACTCTTAATTTAACTCATCCAAAATATTCCCATAAAAAAACATATCTTGTCTGGGTAAGAGGTGTTCCTTCTAAAGTTAAATTAAAATCATGGGAAAATGGGATCATTCTGAATGGTAAGAAAACACTTCCTGCAAATATTTCTTTATTGCAAATTAATAATGAAAAGTCAAAGGTCTTGCTAAAAATAATTTTAACTGAAGGGAGGAATAGGCAAATTAGAAGAATCGCAGAAAAAATTGGTCATCCCGTTATTGATCTAAAGAGAATAGCAATTTCCGATATATCCTTAGAAAATCTTAAAGAAGGAGAATGGCGCGAATTAAATGAAAAAAAATGGAAAAGACTTATTATAGGTTAGTTTAATTTAGCATGAAGATGAAATTAAATATAAAAAAAATCCTACAGGGTTTAACTGAAAAAGATACAGAAGACAAACCTATATTTAAAGATGAATCATTTTTAAAAGCTTGCGAACTTATAAGAACTCAAAGGGAGAAATGTAATTTCACTAGAAATGATTTAGCACAAAGAACAAGAATTTCAGTTGTTGTTATAGAAGCAATTGAGAAAGGCTGGATAAAACAATTTCCTGAGAAAGCATTTTTAAAGAAAATGCTAAGAACTCTAGAAATTAATCTTTTACTAAACGAAGATAGTTTAATTGCAATATTAAAATGCCCTAATCCCTCAAGAGAAATAAAGCCATTAAAATCTTTTACTCCATTGAATATCGACATTTTCCGAACTTGGCATGGAAATTTAATCTATTTGCTCTTAATTTCTATAAGTCTATATGCTATAAATAAACAACAAAATTTTTTGTCTCGAATAAAAGTATTAACTACAGAGCCAATTAATTACGAATCAATCCCAACAAATCAGTCTCAGAAAAACTTAAAAGTTCAACTTAAGGAAGAAATATAAATAAACTAATATTAATAAAATAAATTGCACTCTATGATCTATTAAAGAGTCTTCCCATTTCTCCATATTTTTCTAAGGATTCTTCTAAGTCTTTCCCGAATGAAGTTAACCTCCAAGCCCAATTCTTTTTATCTATTTTCCCAGGTTTATTAAACCTAGCATGATCATCTAAATCCATTAAATCTTGGATAGGTGCTACAAACATACATGCATCTGTTCTCATTCCCATCTGAATCAAATTCCAACAAGGAGATAATTCGGTACTTGTGAATTTTTCTGAAATTCGACATTGCTCATCATTATTTAAAGTTTCCCACCAAGAAGATGTCGTGGCATTGTCATGTGTTCCCGTATAAACAATCCAATTATTGCCCTTTATATTTTCTGGTAAATATGGATTGTTGGGATTTCCATCAAAAGCAAATTGAAGAATTTTCATTCCTGGTAAATGAAAATGGTCACGCAAATATTCAACTTCGGGAGTAATCACTCCAAGATCTTCAGCCACCAAAGGGAGCATACCTTTTGTATCTTTTTTTATACGATTTAATAATTTCTTACCAGGAGAAGAAGACCAAAATCCGTCTTCAGCTGTTATATCACTACCTGGAACTGCCCAATATGAATCTAATGCTCGAAAGTGATCTATTCGTAATAAATCAACTTGTCCAAGGTGTCTTGAAATTCTTCTCCTCCACCATTGATACTTGGTTGAATCATGTTTTTTCCAACGATATGTAGGACTCCCCCACAATTGGCCTGTATCTGAAAAATAGTCTGGAGGGACTCCGCTTTGTAAATAAAGATCCCCTTTTTCTAATATTGAAAAAAGAGAACAATTGCTCCATACGTCCGCACTATCCCTTGATACATAAAAAGGAAGATCTCCAAAAAGGATCACATCCAAATCTTTTGCAATCTTTCTAAGATTTTGCCATTGACGTTCTAAATGCCATTGAATTAAATATTCTTCCAAAAAAGTCTCATCTAACTCTTCCTTCAATAGATCAAAATTGTTGGAATTGTATTTAGCAAATTCAGAAGGCCATTCCCACCATGGAAGTAAATTATTCTTTTTCCGAAGTTGCATAAAATATGTATGCTCTTTTAACCAAAACTGAGAATCACACCATTGACTGAATTCAGAGTGAATAATCGGACTTTGGGAATACCAAAACATTCGCAAATATTGACCAATTTTTTTACTTCTTAAATTAGCTAAATCAAAATCAACAAAACCATTATTCCCATTTTGGGAACCTGGCAACTCATTCAAAACAAAATCAGGAAGAAATCCCTCCTTTACCAAGTCATCTGCGTCAAGGAACCAAGAATTAAAAGAAAAACCAGACGGAGAACTATATGGAGACCCAAAATTATCTGGAGGACTTAAAGGTAGAAATTGCCATGCTCCAATCCCATTTCTAGCCAGTAATTTCAACCAATCTCTTGCACAAGAACCAAAAGTTCCGCAAACTGAGTTGTTTGGTAAGGACGTTGGATGTAACAAAACTCCTATTCTCTTGGCTAATTTTGGATTATCGTTTTTCATTAATTCAAAAATTGAGAATCAATGTTAAAGAAGTTTCTTTATAAGATTCAACAATATTTGAAATAAAGCAAGTATTTATCCTTAATGCGACAACGTTTAACAAAAAGTCCTGGGAAAAGACTTCATAAAATAGGAGTTTTATTTGCTGGGTTTTGGTTAACTTGTAATTCAATTTCATTTTTATGGAAAGAAATTAATATGAAATCTGATGAATCTCAAGATGAAATTATTCAAAGAATTTTACTAAATAAAAAGGAATAAAATAAATTCTTATCAATGTATAGACTTCATTTTTCTTTTAATATTTAAAGCCACCTCTTCAATTTCAATTAAATCGCTAGCATATTCCATTGAATTAATTTCAACATCTCTAATCTTTTTAATAGGGATATTTCCACACCATGGTAAGCCGTCTAAAGAACGCCTTTTACTGTCCCAATCACCTCCTAATTGAACAATTCCAATTAATGGAATTGAAAGATATTTGCATAAAGCCACATAAGCAGAAGAAGTCCCTGGCACTTGTCCGTCACTTCTAGATAAAACCATCAAGATAGTTGGGATTTTCCATGCCCCTAATGCTTCCAACCAACTACATCCATCAGCTTTTACAAAAGAAGCATCTCCAATAAGTTGAAAAAGTCCTCCTTCAACAACATCTTTTGATAAAGAACTTATTACTTCATCCGGGGACTCATTACAAGAGAGTTTTCTAAAACTACCTGCCCAAAACCTAGACAGAGCAAGAGATCCAATTGAGATCTCCTCATTAGATATATCTCCAACACCAACAATAAATGGCATCTAAAAAATCAATATCCAAAGATAAGAACATTAATTATATGGTTAGTTGCAATAAGAGGCTTACGATAAGAAATAGATTTTTAATTTGCGGCGTGACCACGACAAGTTTTCTCACCGCTGTAAGTTCAGATCAAAACAAACCCAATTATGATACTCATAGGCTTCGATTAATTAGTGGAACATCAAATCCTTCACTGTCAAAGGAAATTGCCAAATATCTAAAAATTGAAGATGTACCTTTAGTTTCAAAAAGATTTGCTGATGGAGAGCTTTACGTCCAAATCAAACAATCCATACGTGGCTGCGATGTATTTCTAATTCAGCCTACTTGCGCTCCTGTGAATGACAGTCTTATGGAATTGATGATTATGGTTGACGCTTGTAAACGTGCTTCTGCACGACAAATTACTGCTGTAATACCTTACTTTGGATATGCTAGAGCTGATAGGAAAACAGCTGGTAGAGAATCAATAACTGCAAAATTAACAGCAAATCTACTCGTTAAATCAGGCGTTGACAGAGTCCTTGCTATGGATCTCCACTCAGCTCAAATCCAAGGTTATTTTGATATTCCTTGTGACCATATTTATGGTTCACCTGTGCTTGTTGATTACCTCTCAGCACAAGATTTAGGAGAAATTGTTGTAGTTTCTCCAGATGTTGGTGGTGTTGCGAGAGCTCGAGCTTTTGCGAAGCAAATGCAAGATTCGCCTCTAGCAATAATTGATAAAAGAAGATCTGGGCATAACGTTGCAGAAAGCCTCACAGTTATTGGAGAAGTCGCTAATAAAACAGCAATACTTATTGATGACATGATTGACACTGGAGGAACTATTTATGCAGGAGCTGAATTATTAAAGAAAGAAGGTGCAAATAGAATAATTGCATGTGCCTCGCATGCTGTTTTTTCTCCGCCAGCCTATGGACGTCTATCCCAGGAAGGTTTATTTGAGCAAGTAATAGTAACCAATAGCATTCCCGTACCAAGCGAGAAACACTTCAATCAATTACAAATACTATCCGTAGCAAATATGCTTGGCGAAGCAATTTGGAGAATTCATGAAGAAAGTTCTGTTAGTTCAATGTTTAGATAAACTTTGAACTAACTATTTGAACTTATTTAAGTTTTGGTATAACCTTTTTCTTATTTTTCCTTTTTTGATTCATTATTTTTATTTATAATTTCTTTGAATTTTTTCTTGGCATCATTTGGTACTTGATCTGGACAATATTTAATCGCACCTTGAACTATTTGAATTTGTCCACTCACATATAATTGCTGTTGTGTCAATTTCCCATCAGGAAATTCATCTACAAAACCTTCATGTTTTTGTGAAATTATATCTGCAAAGGTAGCTGCTGCTATTCCTAGAGCTTCAGGAAAATCTATCTTTGCCAATCTTGCTCTACATACAAAATTAATCCCTATTTGTCTATATAAGAAAGTATCTTCTTTTGAAGCAGGGGCTGTTTTATTTGTAGATATTTGTATATCCCTGTCAAAATATTTTTCTGCTGCTCTACTAGTGCTGCCATCGCTAATCAAAACGAAAGGAGCAATTGTTAAAGCCAAAGCGAATGTCTTTGGCTGAAAGTTAAAAAAGGTTCTCAAAGGTTCTCAAGGTTCTTAGATAGCGAGCAAGTCAAAGAATGAACTATCAATCTTTTGACATGAACAATAATTGCATGCTTTTGGCTATGTAGTAAATGATCACCATATACTTATTAGCTGATCAAGAAATCGCTTCACAATCTTTTAAGGTACTCGTAAATAGGCTTATCTCCTGAACAATTTGACTAGCCGCGAGATAAAACAAAAAAAGGAGTTAAAGCTTCTTCTTATTGCTGGACGCAATCACCTCTCTAGAGGAGATTTGCGTTCTTTAATTGCATTTCTAGAAAATGACGAAAGCGGATTCAAAATAACTCTTGAGATATCAGAACCAAGTGAAAATCCAGAAATTCTTGAACTTCACAGAATTATTGCTATCCCTGCTCTAATAAAACTTGCACCATATCCTAAACAAATTTTTGCTGGCAGCTCAATCTTTGAACAACTCAAAAGCTGGATCCCTAGATGGAAGCAAGAAGGGTTAGTGATTGCGTCTGATCTCATTACCAAATCAATTGATATTGAAAGTCCCGTGCAAACTCAAAAGGAACTAAAACTTGAAGATGAAGTTTTGTTTTTAAGGCAAGAGAATGAGACCTTGACTGATCGTATTCAATCTCAAGAAAGACTATTAAGAATGGTTGCTCATGAATTAAGAACTCCATTAACAGCAGCTGGACTAGCTGCTCAAAGTCAGAAACTTGGTCAGATAAGTATGGAGAAATTTCAAGAAGTTTTAAAAAGAAGATTAGAAGAAATTGAATTACTATCTAAAGATTTGCTGGAAGTAGGCAGTACGCGTTGGGAAGCTTTATTTAATCCTCAAAAAATAGACTTAGCAAATATCTCTGCCGAAGTAATTCTGGAACTTGAAAAGCTTTGGCTAAATAGGGGAATTGGAATAAATACAGACATTCCTTCCGATCTTCCTAGCGTTTTTGCTGATCAAAGGAGAATTGCACAAGTCTTATTAAATCTCATAGAGAATGCATTGAAATACTCAAATGATGGAGAAAAAATTTCAATCACAATGTTACATAAAACAAGTCAATGGGTTGAAATAAGTGTTTGTGATAACGGTCCAGGTATACCAGAGGAAGAACAAAAAAGAATTTTCTTAGATCGAGTCAGATTACCTCAAACCTCAGAAAGAACTTCAGGCTTTGGAATTGGTCTATCAGTGTGCAGAAGAATCGTTGAAGTTCATGGTGGAAGGATTTGGGTCGTTTCAGAAATAGGTAAAGGAGCTTGTTTCTTTTTTACACTTCCTGTTTGGCAAGGCACTGACAAGACAGAAGGAACCTTGACGAGTGGTGATGTTTAACATTAGTTTTCAATTGTGACCATTGTGACAAATAAAATCTGTCACTTTCATGGCCCCATCGTCTAGAGGCCTAGGACACCTCCCTTTCACGGAGGCGACAGGGGTTCGAATCCCCTTGGGGCTACTTCAAAATCAAGCTAAAGGTTACGCCTTAACGACCAACAAACGCTATTTTTTGAATCTCTTTAAAAAGATAATTACTTCAATGTGCTTATATAAAAAATTTGCATTAAATCCTTTTCAATTCATATAAGGCCCATTATCAGAAACAATTAAAGGAGAAACGAAAGGAAACAATTTAGTTTTCCGATCTCAAAACGTGAACTTTGGCATAAGTTTTCTACCTAAAGGATCATACAAGTTGGTATTCTCTCAATCTAATTTCAATTATTGATGGCTTACTCAGACATAAAAGTAATTGCAGGAGGACTTGCTCACATTCCAATTATTATTGGTTTTTTTTACTTTATCCAAAACAAAATCTTTGCTAAGAAAACTGAAATTCCAAATTCATCTGACAAAAAAGAAAAAGATTCAGGCAATGCTGCTAAAAAAAATATTGCTGCAAAATCTCCTTCAGTTAATAAAGAAATTCCCAACCCATCAAAAAATCCAAATGAATCTTCTGACAAAATAAAAGAAGCTAAAAAAACTGAACTTACCAATGAATCAAGTGATAAAGCAGAAAATTCCTCCAATCCTATAAAAAATACCGAAACTCCCTCTAAAGAATCTCCTGCGGAGGGATCTCCATCTTCAGACAAGTTGGAACAATAGTCATTATTTAAGTTAACTTCATTTAATTAAAAAATTCCCATGTATATCATTTTCTCTTCGTTAATTGGCACTCCTGCTCCTACAGCTGTATTAGTAGGTCTAGGGTCTCTATTACTTTTTGCGATTGTAGGTCTAATTGTTGGCCCAGGGTTCGAAGGTATCAATGCCCCTGCGATAGAAAAAGATGAAGATAGAAATATGCGTTCAAATTCTACTGCTGCTTCACAAGTAAAAGCTCAAACACAGCCATCTAAAGAGACTGCTACCGCTAAACCTCAGAAAACCTTAGTCAAGAAGCCCCACGCAGATGTTCCAATAAATACATACAAGCCAAAATCACCTTTTATTGGTACTGTTCAAGAAAATTATTCGGTTTTAAAAGAAGGCGCTATTGGTAAAGTTCAGCATATTACATTTGATTTATCAACTGGAGATCCTCTCCTTAAATATGTAGAAGGTCAAAGCATAGGAATAATTCCAGCCGGGGAAGACGAAAAAGGCAAGTCACATAAACCAAGGCTTTATTCAATAGCAAGTACAAGACATGGGGATAATTATTCTGGTAATACAGTTTCTCTTTGCGTTCGTCAGCTTCAATATGAAAAAGATGGAGAAACAATAAATGGAGTTTGTTCTACTTACTTATGTAATCTTTCCAAAGGAGACCAAGTAAAAATAAGTGGACCAGTTGGCAAAGAAATGCTCCTTCCAGAAGAAGAAGATTCAAACATAATTATGCTTGCCACGGGTACTGGTATTGCTCCGATGAGAGCATATTTAAGAAGAATGTTTGAACCTACAGAAAAAGAAAAAAATAATTGGAACTTTAGGGGGAAAGCATGGCTATTTATGGGGGCTCCAAAAACTGCAAATCTTTTATATGACGATGATTTTGAACACTATAAAAGCCAATTCCCTGACAATCTGCGCTACACAAAAGCAATAAGCCGTGAACAGAAAAATGTCAAAGGAGGGCGTATGTATATACAAGATCGGGTCCTTGAATTTTCTGATGAGCTTTTCACAATGATTGAAAGTCCTAAAACACATATTTATTTATGTGGTTTAAAGGGTATGGAGCCTGGAATAGACGAGGCGATGACTACGGCTGCCAAGGTGAAAGGCTTAAACTGGTCTGAACTAAGACCTCAATTAAGGAAAGCAGGTAGATGGCATGCCGAAACTTACTAATCTCAATTAATCGCTAAAAAATAATAAATTTTTTAAAAATTAATTTTGGGCATCCGAGAATAAAACATAGATATATATCCAATAACTATTTGAATATTAAAAGCGGAATATTTCCATTATCTGAGGGAATTTCTAATGAAAATGCCAGTTACAAATCCACTCAGAATAGGACTTCGTCAAGAAAGGGTTATTGCCCCCCAATGCCTTGTTATTTTTGGAGCAAGTGGAGACTTAACTCAAAGGAAGTTAGTTCCAGCCCTTTTCGAACTCTTCAAACAAAGGAGGCTTCCTAGCGAATTTGCACTGCTTGGGTGCGCACGAAGACCATGGACAGACGAAGTATTTCGTCAAAAAATGTCAACTTCCCTTAATGAAGAAATCAAAGCGAATAAAAGCGACTGGGAACAATTTTCCTCGAATCTCTTTTACGAGCCAGTTGATCTTCAATGCCCTGAAGATGTTGTTAAACTTGGAACTCGTCTAGACGAAATTGATAGATTAAAAGCAACTCACAGTAATCGAACTTTCTATCTTTCTGTCTCTCCTAAGTTTTATGGCCCTGGCTGCAAAGCACTTTCTGCAGCTGGTCTTTTAGCGGATCCTAAGCGAAGCAGAATTGTAATTGAGAAGCCATTTGGCCGTGACTTCAGTAGTGCTTTATCCCTAAATCAGTTGGTTCAAGGATGTTGCCAAGAAAGTCAGGTATATAGAATTGATCATTACCTAGGCAAAGAAACTGTTCAAAATATTCTTGTTCTTAGATTTGCAAATACAATTTTTGAACCTATCTGGAATCGTAATTTCATTTCTAGTGTTCAAATTACGAGTTCAGAAACTGTCGGAGTTGAAGATAGAGCAGGTTACTACGAAAGTTCAGGAGCACTAAGAGATATGGTTCAAAACCATATGACTCAAATGCTTGCACTCACTGCAATGGAACCACCAGGGCATTTTGACCCTGAGGCAATTCGAAATGAGAAAGCAAAAGTTCTGCAAGCTGCTCGACTTGCAAACGAACTAGAGCCTTGGAATTGCTGTGTAAGAGGTCAATATTCAAAAGGTGGTACTAAAACTCATCCCCTTCGTGGATATAGAGAGGAACCTGGAGTTGATCCCAACAGCACTACAGAAACCTATGTTGCAATGAAACTATTTATAAATAATTGGCGTTGGCAAGGTGTTCCCTTCTTCATTAGGACAGGCAAAAGACTTGCAAAAAGGCTTAGTGAGGTTGTTCTTACATTTAGAGAGGCACCTGTTCATCTTTTCGACAGTGCAGGTGGTACTCCAACCTCCAACCAACTAATTCTCAGAATTCAACCAAATGAAGGAGCCGAATTTAAATTTGAAGTCAAATCACCTGGCTCTGGGATGAGAAGTAGGCCTGTGAAAATGGAATTTTCCTATGATCAATCCTTTGGTGAACCTTCAGATGAAGGCTATGTAAGACTTCTAGCTGATGCAATGCTTGG
>CETG01079318.1_pt1 | contig 32844 bp, 27 predicted proteins | sample 361471 | NCBI WGS metagenome assembly CETG01 (sample SAMEA2622696, study PRJEB7988) | marine metagenome | isolation source: saline water (ENVO:00002010), including | reverse complement strand
TCACAAATAGGAAAGTAATTAGATTTCCTCCTTAAAGAATGGTTCAATTGTTGTCGGAAATGTTGTCGGAAAAATGTTATTTTCTCTATCTTCTATATGACAATCCTTGCCATACCTAGACATAGAGGTGCTCGCATAATCCCTCCCTCTCCGTGATTATTGCGAAGTAAGACAGTCCATGAATCTTACAAAAGTCTATTTATATATTGGAAGTGCAGAGTTTGAAAAAACCAGACACACCTAAAAAATAGCATTTAATATCTGCTTTCTAGGGACAAAATAGGGGATAAAATCTTTAGGTTTATACTATTCACCTCTAAGCCGAACATGAATATTGCCTAATTCTATATAGAGAGAAACCTACATAGTTAAATAATTAAAATCCATCAATTATTTTATAGCTATCTAAAATGATTTGTTCTGCAAGAAATGGCAGAATTCTATTATCGTTTGCAACTCTTTCTCCTTCTCCAAATACAACAAGAAGAATCGGGGGCTTATTTTCGCCTTCCCACCAAATTAAATCATGTCTTGCTTGACTCATTAAACCGGCTTTACTCCACAATTTTCCAGGATATGAGATACCTTCGCCAAGAAAACCATCAATTTGATTTTCTTTATTTGCTTTTCGATCCTCAAAATTTAAGGATCGACTAAATGTCGATTTCAAATATTTACTTTCTTCTTCTGTAAAAAATAAATTTGTCATGATACTTTCAAATAATCTTGCAGTTGCCTCAGTTGACATTTTATTTTTATTCTTTTGCCCTATACCATAAAAAATGGCGTCTCTTCCATATGGTTGATCAGCCCATGTTTTTTGGCAGCAATTAAGATTATTTAATTCTTGCCAATTTAGACTTTGTAACCAACTATTGATTATATTCCTTTGAGATTCCCATACCTCAAATTCTGTTTCATTTAGAAAAAAACCACTAGTTGTAGCTGTGAGACAATCAACAATAAAACTAGTGGCCTCATTGCTTGAATGTTGTATCATATTTTTAACTGCATCTCTAATTGAAGGGGATTCAATAATTAATGATTTCTTGATCCATATCTCAATCGCTAGAGCATAAACAATTTTCACAATACTAGCTGGATAAATAAGTTTAGACGCATGCCAACCTGCGCCTAAACCAGAGTTTGCATTCGGCTTTGTATTTGGATAGATTAACCATGTTATGGCAATTTCATTTGAATAATCTATTCCTGAAATTTCTTGATATTCACCAAAAATTTTTTTTAATCTAATTGCCATTTTTTTATTATTGAAATAAAAAGGCATATCAGATTTATGCATAATGGATTTTTATACTCTATTAAACAACATTAGATTAGATAGTAATTCTTTATTTATATTAAATAAACCTATTAATGGATATAAATTTTCTTTTTCTGAAGAGCTTTCGACACAATTAAATATTGGAAGGAAATTCAGAATAGTTAATCTAATATATTTAAGAATTAATCAATTTTCATCAGTAAAAAGAATATTTATTCAAAGTATAGAAGATCGTTATTTCTGTTGGGTTAATATAACTGATATTGATGCATCCTTTTGTAAGGAAAGAATTAAAAGCAATAGTACTTTTCAAATACAAAACCGGGAAGTGATATATGCGTCAATAATTGAATGGATTAAGATTCAAGCTCGTGGAGATAATAGCTATTTATGGGGAGGGTCAATATCTCCTTGTTTTGATTGTTCTGGATTTATTCAAACAGCATTTGCAACTCATAAAATATGGTTACCTAGAGATGCCTTTCAGCAAGAAGTTTTTACTTATGCACAACCTATTGCGAATATTGATTTGAAGAATTTAGAGATTGGAGATTTATTATTTTTTGGGAATTTAGAAACTTGTGACCATGTTGGATTTTATTCTGGGGATAATTCTTATTGGCATTGTTCTGGTTCAGAGTTTGGACACAATGGTATTGCTTTAGAGCATTTATTTAATAGCCAAAATCCAATTTCTTCTTATTACAACAATAAACTTAGGTCTGTTGGGAAAGTTAGAGATTCTTTTCAATGGGATAGAATTTTAATAGAATAGTTTTGCTAGAAATAGATATGATCAAAACAGATTTAAATGTTTCTATTGTTGTACCAGTATTTAATGAAGAAGACTCTCTTATTTCTCTTGTTGATCAAATTAATAAAGTAATGATTAGAACCAATGAAAAATATGAAATAATAGTAGTTAATGATGGTTCTCTGGATAAATCAAAGAAAGTTTTGGAATCTTTAACAAGATCTATAGAGGAATTAATTGCGATTGATTTAAGACGAAATTATGGACAGTCTGCAGCAATGGCTGCTGGATTTGATTTTGCTAAAGGAGAATTTATAATCACTTTAGATGGAGATCTTCAAAATGATCCTAATGATATTCCTGAATTAATCAAGACTATTAGGGAAGGTTATGATTTAGTTAGTGGTTGGAGATATAAAAGGCAAGATGGATTTTTGCTTAGGAAATTACCTTCTAAAGTTGCGAATAAATTAATAGGAAAGGTTACCGGGATACAACTTAATGATTATGGATGTTCTCTTAAGGCTTACCGCAAAGAAGTATTAACTGATATAAGATTATATGGAGAATTGCACCGATTTTTACCGGTGTTAGCAAATATAGAAGGAGCAAGAATTAAGGAAATGAAAGTTAATCATTTCCCAAGGAAATATGGTAAAAGCAAATATGGAATTGATAGAACTTTTAGAGTTTTAATGGATTTGCTAACAGTTTGGTTTATGAATAGATTTTTAACTAGACCAATGTATGTATTCGGATTTATTGGAATTATTTCGATTTTTTCAAGCAGCCTAATAAGTTTTTATTTGATATTTCTTAAATATCTTGGGCAAGACATAGGCACTCGTCCTTTACTCCTTTTTGCATTAATACTTGGTTTGGCAGGTGTGCAATTATTTTGTTTTGGACTATTAGGTGAATTGCAAATGCGTACTTATCATGAAAGTCAAAATAGACCTATTTATCGAATAAGGGAAATCATTCAGAAAAGGTAGATTGTTTATATTTCTGTATAGCAAGTGCAGCTAATTGAACTATTCGAGAATCAGTATCTTTTAGACCTTTTCTAAGAATTGGTAAAGTAGATATATGTCCCCATTCTTTTGCCATTTGAACTGCTTTTAATCTATCTTCAGGTGACCCATTAGATAATTGAAAAATTAAATTCTTTAAATTAATAGCTTCATTTTTATTTAAAGGTATTTTTAATTGTTTCGAATCAAATTTATAATTGAGTTTATTGAAATTATTTACATTATTTTCGGGTGTAGATTTAATAACCTTAAATAATTTATTTTTTAATTTTAAAATATAATTTTTATATATTATTAATATTGCTATTAGGATAGCAAATAATAAAACTATTCTTATCATAATATTTAATTTAGATCAATTACAAAAATTATGGGTTAAGAGCCAGTTAAATTTCTCATGATAGGCATGATTGTATCTAGGTTAAGGGTTCCACAAAGCAGCCAAGCAAAAATTACACCACCACAACCACCGATCCAAAATCCAGAGGTGAATTTACTCCATCCTTTTCTAGTTAATAAATCTTTAGGAGGTTCTGGTACTGTAATATCTGGTGGTTGAATATTAGGTTCTTTCCCAGGAGAATTATAAAGTATGAGTAAAGCAGTTAAAATATGAATTGCACCTACACCTCCTAATAAACCAGCAGTTAAATGAAAATCAGAATTTCGTAATGGACCTGTCATAGTAAAAGGACCATATAATAAATAACCAAAAGCAGCTCCAGTTTCTAATCCCCTGAAACTGGAATTTATTCCCTTCCTGTAAAGAGGTAGGTTATTTATAAAAAATCTTGTAAAATAGCCACTATTAACTGGCGTAACTAAATTTCCTACAAATGGATCAGAAACAGGTTTAGGTTCCCATTGCTTAGCTGCGTCAATTTTATTTGAAATGGTTTTTGTTAATGAATCAGTATTGTTGTTAATTGATTCATCTTCAGTTTGGGTTTTTGAATTAAGAGACTCAGTCATTGTAAAAAATCCTAAATTAATTAATAGATCTATTCAGTAGCAGTTATTAGTTTCCCTATTAAAATAATAGACACAGCTGGAACTAGAATTCCAATCATCGGAACAAAAATGGATGGTAAGAAAGTAGTACCTAATTCACTAGCCATAGTTTAATCTTTGATAATACATATTACTTTATAGAAAAACTGGACAAAATACTAAAAAATTAGACTGGATGATATAAAAATTAAGTTTATTTTACTGAACTAAATACAAATTATATTGAGATTTAGTTCAGCAATCTGAGTAATTTTTTATCCAAATTTTCCTGAAGTTGATGCTATGACAAAAGCTCCAAAAGTAAGAATATTTCCAATCGTGAAATGTGATAACCCAACTAATCTAGCTTGAACAATTGACAAGGCAACCGGCTTGTCTCTCCATCCCATTAAATTAGCAATAGGAGTTCTTTGATGGGCCCATACAAGGGTTTCTATTAATTCTTGCCAATACCCTCTCCAAGAGATTAAGAACATAAATCCAGTAGCCCAAATTAGATGACCGAATAAGAACATCCAAGCCCAAGGAGATAATGCATTTACCCCAAATGGATTATAGCCATTTATTAATTGAGCACTATTAAGCCATAGATAATCTCTAAACCATCCCATTAAATAAGTACCAGATTCATTGAATTGAGCAACATTACCTTGCCAGATAGCTAAATGCTTCCAATGCCAATAGAAAGTCACCCATGCAATTAAATTTAAAGCCCAGAACATTGCTAAATACATTGCATCCCATGAGGAACTATCACAAGTACCTCCTCTCCCTGGACCATCACAGGGGAAAGCATATCCTAGATCTTTTTTATCAGGAATAAGTTTTGTGCCTCGAGAGTCTAGAGCTCCTTTTATTAAAATCAAAGCAGTTGTATGTAATCCCAGTGCAATTGCATGATGTACGAGGAAATCCGCTGGACCTATAGGCAGGAAACTTGCTAATGCGTCTTGTCTATTAATTAGATCCATCCAATAATGATTTCCTGGCATTTGTGATGCTGCTAAGCTTGCTGAGCTTCCAGGGTCAGCCAATAATGTATTGAATCCATACATCATTTTACCTGATGCGGATTGAACAAATTGGGCAAATACTGGCTCAATTAGTATTTGTTTCTCAGGTGTTCCAAAAGCAACAACTACATCATTGTGAACATATATACCTAATGTATGAAAGCCTAAGAGCATTGTTACCCAACTCAGGTGACTTATTAAAGCTTCTTTAGTACCTAAAACTCTAGATAAAACATTATCTTTATTTAGTTCAGGATCATAATCTCTTACAAAGAAAATTGCACCATGAGCAAATGCTCCAACCATTAGGAACATAGCGATATATTGATGATGAGTATATAGAGCAGATTGTGTTGTGTAATCCCTAGCTATAAAGGCATATGAAGGTAAAGCCCCCATGTGTTGAGCAACAAGAGAACTTGCGACTCCTAAAGATGCTAATGCTAGTCCTAATTGAAAATGTAATGAATTATTTACAGTCTCATAAAGACCATCATGGTTAATCCCGAAAAATCCTTTATGAGGATCTAAAGGATGCCTAGTATTATGAGCTTCTGTAATTTCTTTTAAACTGTGACCTATACCAAAAGTATTTCTATACATATGACCAGCAATAATAAATAGTGTTCCAATAGCAATATGATGATGAGCTATATCAGTTAACCAGAGAGATTCACTTTGAGGATGAAGACCTCCTAGAAAGGTTAGTATTGCTGTTCCAGCTCCTTGTGAAGTACCAAAAACAGCATCAATAGAATCTGGGTTTTGAGCATAAGCAGCCCAATTCAAAGAGAAGAAAGGTCCTAAACCCGCTGGATGAGGAAGTACTGTTAACCAATTATCCCATCCAACATGCTTTCCTCTTGAAACTGGAATTGCTACATGAACTAAGTGCCCTGTCCAAGCGATACTGCTAAATCCAAATAAAACTGCTAAATGATGATTTAAACGAGATTCGGCATTCTTAAACCATGCCAATGAGGGTCTGAATTTTGGTTGAAGATGCAGCCATCCGGCAAATAGTGTCCAGCAAGCAAGAATGCTCATAAATATGGAAGCTTGGAACAATTGCTCATTTGTTCTCATCCCAATTGTGTACCACCAATGATATAAGCCTGAATATGCAATATTAACGGGTCTATTAGATCCTGCTTGAGTGAGAGCATCTGTTATACCTTGTCCAAAATGAGGATCCCAAATTGCATGAGCAATTGGTCTGACATGAGTTGGATCTATAACAAATTGCTCAAAATTACCTTGCCAAGCAATATGAAATAGATTACCAGCAACCCATAAAGCAATTATCGCTAGATGTCCAAAATGAGTAGAGAAAAGCTTTTGATAAAGCTTTTCTTCGGTCATGCCATCATGACTTTCAAAATCATGGGCAGTTGCAATACCGTACCAAATTCTACGGGTTGTTGGGTCCTGAGCCAGACCTTGGCTAAATGACGGAAATTTTGTTGCCATTACTAATAGGGTAAATTCAGGTTAATTAGCCGAGGCCAATAAGACGGGCGTGGAAGAAGGCCCAAGTAGTAGCTATGCCACCTACAAGGAAATGAGCGACTCCAACAGCTCTCCCTTGAGTGATGGAGAGTGCCCTTGGTTGAATAGTTGGAGCAACTTTAAGTTTATTATGGGCCCAAACAATTGATTCGAAAAGCTCTTGCCAGTACCCGCGCCCACTAAATAGGAACATTAAACTAAATGCCCAAATGAAGTGAGCTCCAAGGAACATCAGTCCATACATACTTATGGGTTGCCCATAACTAGTTAAAACTTGAGAGGCTTGCGCCCAAAGAAAATCTCTTAACCAACCATTGATGGTAATAGAACTTTTAGCAAAGTTACCTCCTGTTAGTCCCCATACATCACTTTGCATTTTCCATGAGAAGTGGAAAATAACTATTGATGTACAGTTATACATCCAAAACAAAGCTAAGAAAACGTGGTCCCATGATGATACTTGACATGTACCACCTCTTCCTGGACCATCGCATGGGAATCTAAATCCAAGACTGGCTTTATCAGGAATTAATCTGGAACTCCTAGAGAATAAAACTCCTTTGAGAAGGATAAGAAGGGTAACGTGTATTTGGAAAGCATGAATATGATGAATCATGAAATCTGCAGTACCAAGAGGAATCGGAGCCATTGCTACTTTCCCTCCTATCTCTACAACATTTCCATGGAATACTTCACTGACACCACTTCCTGTTAAGAGAGTTGTTCCTATTCCGGATGCTTGAATGTTTTGTATCCACTGTGCAAAAACAGGCTGTATTTGTATAGCTGTATCACTAAACATATCTTGAGGTCTACCCAAAGCCCTCATAGTATCGTTGTGAATGTATAAACCAAAGCTATGAAAACCCAGGAACATACAAGCCCAATTTAAATGACTGATAATTGCATCTCTAGCTTTTAAAACTCTATCTAATACATTATCTATATGCTGAGCGGGATCATAGTCTCTCACCATCGCAATTGCCGCATGAGCTCCAGCTCCAACAATGAATAAGACTCCAATCCACATATGATGCGTAAATAAACCTAAAACAGTCATATAATCTATAGCTATATATGGATAAGGCGGCATCGCATACATATGGTGAGAAATAATTATGCTTAAGGAGCCAACCATTGCAAGGTTTAAAGAGAGTTGAGCATGTCTACTTTCAGCTAGGAATTCAAATATACCTTTATGACCTTTAGGGGCTGGGAATAATATAGGATCACCTTGATGAGAATCTAAGATTTCTTTTAAACTATGACCAATTCCATAGCTTGTTCGATACATATGACCAGCAATTATAGCTAAAACACCAAAAGCTAAGTGATGATGAGAGATGTCAGTCATCCATAGGCTTCCAGTTACAGGGTTAAGCCCACCCTTAAATGTTAGGAAATCTGAGAATGCCCACCAGTTGCCTGTAAAGAAATTCTCTGCTGAACGAGCTGCAAGACCTGGAAAAATTTGACTTATTATCTCAGGATTACAGAGCTGATGAGGCATTGGTATATCAGCTATCGTAGAGACAGCAGCCCCATTTATTATTAACGGCTTGCCTGCATCAATAGCGTCAAGTAGTGCCGCTGTCGGTGCTCCTATATGTATACAATGACCAGCCCAAGCTAAGGATCCAAGACCTACTAATCCAGCTATATGGTGGTTTAGCATGGATTCTACATTTTGGAACCATTCCATCTTTGGAGCAGCTTTATGATAATGAAATATACCCGCATGCAGCATCAAGGCAGCCATTAGTACGGCACCTATAGCTAAAGCCATTAATTCAGTTTCGTTAGTAATACCCCAAGCTCTCCACATATGGAAAATACCTGACGTAATCTGAATACCATGATAATTTGCTCCTAAATCTCCATTTAATATTTCTTGTCCAACTATTGGCCAAACAACTTGAGCACCTGGTTTTACGTGAGTCGGGTCTGCTAACCAACCTGAATAATTTGAAAACCTTGCACCATGAAAGAATGCCGCACTCATCCATATAAAGATGACTGCTAAATGTCCAAAGTGAGCAGAGAAAATCTTACGCGTGGCTTCTTCTGCATCACCAGTATGAATATCGAAATCATGCGCATCGGCATGAAGGTTCCAAATCCAAGTAGTAGTTTGAGGACCCTTGGATAGCTTGGTTGACCAGAAACCTGGTTTGTCAAGCTTGGCATAATCAATCGGCTTTGGATCAGTCTTTATTGGCTGATCAAGGATCTTTTTGCGCTTTTCTCCACTTTCTGGTGGGCTGATCGTCATCGAGCTTTAGATAGCAAATGGATTAAAACTATATTTTAAAAAGGTTTTAGAGAATTTACGAAAATTCGTAAAAATCTTTTTAAGAATTTCAACCCCGAGTGAGAAGATCTTAGAACTTATACTCCAAAATTACGCGATAAAGTAACAAATGTTCTAATGACCTTGCTGCAAAATTTATTCTATAAATAAATGCATGGACTACGATATAGGCAAAAGTGCTTATTTAACCCTTCCATATTCTGAAAACAAGATTTTATATCTATTAGGATGTATTTCATCGTTTAAAGATCAAAATGTCTTTTTACTGGCAAATACTCTCAATTTATTCTAAGGAATAGTAATAGATATTATTTATTATTTGTATTGAAAAAATTAGGAATAGGATTCTCTTCTAATACAAAGGTTCTCTTAAACCATCTTAAAAAGCATGGTTTTGTCGAGAAAATAGCTTATCCTGGTTGTAACACATGGAAAGAAACTGTTGATCATAAATTTGATATAAAAAAAATTCTTCATTCAAACTGGCAATCTTTGAAGGAATTATATTTTGTTGGTTCGGTTGGAGCGGTAGTTAGGTTAATAAATCCGTTATTAGAATCAAAGGAAAATGACCCTGGAATAATTGTTATAGATAGAGACGGAAAACATATTTTGCCACTTATAGGAGGTCATTATTCTTCTATGAATAACAAAGCTTTAGAAATATCTAATTTATTACAAAGTAAGGTTATTTTTACGAGTAGTAAGGAGAATCAAGATCAAATAAGTATTGATTCATTTGGTTTTGATTGGGGATGGAAGCGCTCTGGTTCAAAAAATGATTGGAAAAATTTGGTGATAAAACATTCAAATTCTGGACAAATAATTTTTGACCAGAAAAATGGGACCGATTTATGGACCCGAACCAGTGCTTTTCAACAATCTAATTTAGTTTCTTTAAATGATTTTGATCAAACCAAAAAAACAACAGATATTCTTCAAATTTCTTCAGAAAATACGAATTTACCCTGTTGGCATCCATCAACTTTATGGATTGGAATTGGATGCGAAAGAAATACAAGTAAAAATTTAATTGATAGAGCAATAAAAAATTATCTTTCAGCCAATAATCTTTCTTTTCTGGCGATTGCAGGTTTTGCCTCAATTGACATAAAGAGAGATGAATTTTCAATAATAGAATTAGCAAAAGATTATCAATTACCTATAAGATTTTTTAGTCCTTATACTTTGTCACAAATAAAAGTTCCTAACCCTTCTGAAATCGTTGAGAAAGAAATAGGAACAAAGTCTGTTGCCGAGGCATCATCAATATTGGCTGCTGGTAATGAATCAATTTTGATAGCTGAGAAAAAAGTTTTTCATCCAATTAATTCCCAAGAATTGGGAGCTGTATCAATAGCAATCTCTGAATCAAATGCACAATATGCTCCTTACAGGGGAGAAATTCATCTTATTAGTAGTGGTCCTGGAGATATAAGTTTTATAACTCCTGAAGCTAGAATGGCTCTTTCTAAATGTTTGGTTTGGATTGGATATGCTGTATATCTAGATCTCATTGAACCATTAAGAAGATCTGATCAACTAAAGATTAATAGTAGAATTTCTGAAGAAAAAGACAGATGCCAAAAGGCTATTGATCTTGCTAAACAAGGAATTAATGTAGCTATTGTGTCTTCAGGTGATTGTGGCATATATGGTATGGCAGGATTAGCTATAGAAATGCTTTTAAGAGAAGAGAAAGTTGTTAGACCATCCCTTAAGGTCCATCCAGGCATAAGCTCCGTCATGTTGGCTTCTGCCCGGATAGGCGCTCCTCTAATGCAGGATTTTTGTTGTATTAGTCTTAGTGATAAATTAATTGCTTGGGAAATTATTGAATCTAGAATTATCGCAGCTGCAAAAGGGGATTTTGTAGTAGCTCTTTTTAATCCTCAATCTCAAGAAAGACAATGGCATTTAAAAAAAACATTAGATATTCTTTCAAAAGAAAGATCTAAAAATACACCAATATTGTTTGCCAGACAAATTGGGAGAATAGAAGAACATTTTCAATTATTTAATTTTGAAACTTTTGATATTAGTCAAGTAGATATGTTTTCACTTGTTTTAGTGGGTAATAGTCAATCAAAAGTTGAAGATGGATTCTTCTATACATCGAGAGGATATTTTAAATACCTTGATTGCTAAATGTCTCAGTCAAATGTGAATCATTTATTCTCATATTCAGTATTTTTATTAAAGTAAAAATATATAGCTAATTAATTTTTAAATTAGTTTTTATTAATGAAGCATTTAAGCGTTGAAAAACCTAATTGGTTAAGAGTGAAAGCCCCTCAGAAAGAGAGAATAGGAGATCTTTCTGCTTTGTTGAGTGACTTAGGTCTAAATAGTGTATGCCAAGAGGCTAGCTGTCCAAATATAGGAGAATGTTTTTCTAGTGGTACAGCAACTTTTTTAATAATGGGACCAGGATGCACAAGAGCTTGTCCTTATTGCGATATAAGCTTTGATAGATCCAAAAGAGAATTAGATCCAACTGAGCCAGATAGACTTGCAGAAGCTGTAGTAAGAATGAAATTAAAGCATGTTGTTATTACATCAGTTAATAGAGACGATCTAGAAGATGGTGGTGCTTCTCAATTTATAGAATGCATTAATGCCATTAGGCAAAGATCATCTAATACTTCTATTGAGGTCTTAATACCAGATTTATGTGGCAATTGGGAAGCACTAAAAGAAATTTTAAAATATAATCCTGATGTATTGAATCATAATATTGAAACTGTTCCGAGGTTATATAGGCGCGTTAGACCTCAGGGGAATTATCAGCGATCGCTGGAGTTATTAAGGAAGTCTAGAGAAATTTGTCCTAAAATTTATACTAAATCAGGGTTGATGGTTGGTCTTGGTGAATTTGATTTTGAGGTTATGGATGTTCAATATGATTTAAGAGCAAATAATGTAGATATTATGACAATTGGACAATATTTATCTCCAGGACCTAATCATTTGGCAGTAGCAAGATTTGTTTCACCTATTCAATTTAAATCGTATCAATTATTTGGAGAAAATGAACTTAATTTCTTACAAGTGGTTAGTTCTCCATTAACAAGAAGCAGTTATCATGCAGAAGAAATTCAAAAGATCATGCATAAATATCCCAGATAATTTTATTTGGTAATATCAATCCATTCATGAATAGTCCAGGTTACTAATTTGTTTTTAATCATTGGATCTTGCTCAACTAGCAATCTTGCTTCGTTAAAATTTGAAGCTTCAAAGATTAATAAACCACCAGCACCAGGATTTTTCTCTGAATCAATTAAAAATCCGCTTTCTATTTGATATCCAGATGATTTAAGGCTTTTGACCCAGGAAATATGTTGATTAATAATATCTTTTTTGAAGGGATTACTCGACTTAAGGAATTTATTTTTAATTCTTTCAAGTTTTATATATTTATTCATCTTTATATTTTTATTTTTTCTATCTCATTTATTTGAAGTTTCTCTTTCTCGCTTGGAGGAACAATCATTTTAAATTTGCTTTTCCAGGATTGCCAATTTGAAAGAAGTTTTTTTGCTTTTAGACTTGAAGTCTTTATTGAATATTCTTTTATTAGATTGAAAATTAATTGTTCTTGTTTTTGATTAGTAATGGAATGTATCTCTACAATTTCTTTATTTACTAATTTATCCAATTGATTAGATTCATCTAATAAGAATGCTATTCCACCAGTCATACCTGCTCCGATATTTCTCCCTGTCGGTCCTAAAACAACTATGATTCCTCCTGTCATATATTCACAGCAATGATCGCCAGCCCCATTGATTACTGCTATGCATCCACTATTTCTAACTGCAAATCTTTCTCCAGCCTTCCCTAGCGCGAATAATTTTCCACCTGTAGCACCATATAAACAAGTATTTCCTAAGATAACTTGATCATCTGAGTTCTCATTTGCTCTGGTTGGGATAATAATAATTTCTCCACCATTCATACCTTTACCAACATAATCATTTGCTTCTCCAATTAATTTGACGTTCATTCCTTTTATTAAAAATGCGCCAAAACTTTGACCTGCTGCGCCATAAAAATCGAGCCCTAAATTACCATTAAAACCTTTATTTCCATGGAATTCAGCAATCTCACCAGCAATTTTTGCACAAACACTTCTATCTATATTCATAATTTTTAGATCTTGAGTGATTGATTTATGTTCCTTAATAGCATTTATGAATTTATTATTTGTAAGTAATTCATCTTCAAGAACCGAACCATTGTCATGCGCTATTTTAGAATGATCAAGCCAGCTCCTATCATTTTCTAGATCTAAGATTGTTAAGAGAGAACTAAGATCAATATGATTTGTTTTAGGTAAATTTATCTCTCTAGCTTTGAGGAATTTTTTATTCCCTATTATTTCTTCAAGTTTCCTGACTCCAAGAGAACTTAATATTTGTCTAATTTCTTCAGCAATAAATATGAAAAAATTAACAACATGTTCAGGTAATCCTTTGAAACGTTTCCTAAGGATTTCTTTTTGAGTCGCAACCCCTACAGGACATTTGTTTAAGTGGCAAACTCTTGCCATAATACAACCTTCAGCAATCATAGCTACTGATCCGAAGCCATATTCTTCCGCCCCCAATAATGCTGCAATTATTACATCCCAGCCAGTTTTTAGACCACCATCTGTTCTTAAAAGAACCCTTTTTCTTAACCCATTTGCTATTAAAGAGGCATGAACTTCTGAAAGACCTAGTTCCCATGGAAGCCCTGCATGTTTTATCGAACTAAGTGGAGATGCCCCGGTGCCCCCATCATGTCCAGAAATTTGGATTACATCTGCATTTGCTTTTGCTACTCCAGCAGCTATTGTGCCAATTCCTATTTCAGCAACTAATTTAACACTCACCTTTGCTGTTGGGTGTATTTGATGCAAATCGTGGATTAATTGGGCTAAATCTTCAATAGAATATATATCATGATGAGGTGGAGGTGATATAAGAGCAACACCTGGTTTGCTATTCCGTAACTTTGCAATATAATTATCCACTTTTGGTCCTGGTAATTGACCACCCTCTCCAGGTTTTGCTCCTTGAGCCATTTTTATTTCTAATTGTTTTCCACTTCTTAAATATTCTGGTGTTACTCCGAATCTCCCCGATGCGATTTGTTTAATTGCAGAACACGCAGTGTCCCCATTTCTTAATCCTGATATATAGGGGAGGGTTTGAGATTTTTTTGTTTGATCTACATCATTAAGTATGTTAAACCTTGCCGGATCTTCACCCCCTTCTCCACTATTGCTTTTACCTCCAATTCTATTCATTGCTACTGCAAGTACCTCATGAGCTTCTCTTGATAATGCACCTAAACTCATACCGCCAGTACAAAATCTTTTGCAAATATCTTCTACTGATTCAACTTCTTCAATTGGTATAGGATCTTTTGCAGGTATTAACGTAAGCAAATCTCTTAGAGAAGTTATAGGTCTATTTTTGATAATTTCTTTATATGTAGAAAAATGGTCATAACCTGGACCTTCTTTAACCGCATTATGAAGTAATTTTGACATCTCGGGATTATTAGAATGATATTCGCCTCGATTACGATATTGAACAAATCCTAGAAAATCTAATTTTTTTATATCAATCTCGGGAAAAGCTTTTGAATGTATGAGTAAAGATTCATTAGATAGTTCTCTAATAGATAATCCAGCTATTCTGCTTGTTGTGCCTTTAAAAGCAAGATCAATAACATCAGATCCTATACCAATAGCCTCAAAAATTTGAGCTCCATGGTAACTAGCTAAAAGGGATATTCCAATTTTAGAGAGTATTTTACGTAATCCATCTTCAAGAGCTTTTTTTATATTTTCTTGAACATTATCGCTATTTAGGTTAGGAAGATTTCCGCTATTTATTGCCTTTATGGTTTTAGGCTGAGTTAGCCAATGTCTTCCAGATTCTAGTATTAACCAAGGACAAACAGCACTGGCTCCATAACCTATTAAACATGCTAAGTGATGAGTACTCCAGCATTGACCTGTTTCAATTATTATTGATGCTTTTAATCTAATATCTTTTTGTAGTAAGAAATGATGTAAAGATCCAACTGCTAATAGTGGAGGCACATAGGTTGTTGAAGAAGTAATGCCTTTATCAGATAATAATATTATTGAGCAATTATTTTGAATTGCTTTTTCAGCTTCAGAGCAGATTTCTTGAATTTTTTTCTCTAAGCCAAAGACACCATCATCAATAGAAAAACAAGTTGAAATTGTACAACAATTTAGTTGATTATTTTGAATAAAGAGTAATTCATTCTCATTTAATAGAGGACTATTTATATGTATAAAAGATTTTCTATTGCTTAGGGGATTGAAAGGTGAACCCCTTTCACCTAAATGCATCTCCAAGCTCATTACAAGTTTTTCTCTTAATGGATCAATCGGAGGATTTGTAACTTGAGCAAATCTTTGCTTAAAGTAGTCATAAAGTAAATGAGGTCTTTCCGATAAAATTGCAAGTGGTATATCATCTCCCATGCAAAAAGTAGGCTCTTTTGCCATAGATGCCATTGATTCAAGAATAAAATCTTGATCTTCTGAGGAAAATCCATATGCAGTTTGCTGTTGGAGTAATTCAAGATTTTCATAATGACAATTGCTTAACCACTTTTGCTGCTCTAATTTGATTCTCAGTTTATTTAGAAGTTCTTGATAATCATATTTTTCCGAAGCTTGTTTTTTTACTTCCCAATTCCTAAGAATTTTTTTATTCTTAATATCTATTGCAAGCATTTGTCCAGGTCCTAATCGACCCTTCTCTATTATTAAATCCTGATTTATTTCTACAACTCCTGTCTCAGAACCTAATATTATATAACCATTTTTGGTTATTGAATATCTTGCTGGTCTTAACCCATTTCGATCAAGAGTTGCTCCCACAAAACCTCCATCAGCAAATACTAAAAGGGCAGGACCATCCCAAGCTTCTTGGTTGCTTGCAGAATATTCATAGAATGAATTGATTTTAGGTTTATTTGCAAGTTCTGGTTGATCTCGAAAAGCTTCTGGTACGAGTTTTATTATAGAGTCAGTTATTAGTTGACCACTCCTTACATTTATTTCTAGAGTTGCATCTAAATTTGCTGAGTCACTTCTAGAACTATCAATTATTGGTTTTATATCCTTAGCAACATTGGGCCAATAATCATCTATATATTTTTCTGAAGCTTTTGCCCAATTAAGATTTCCTAATAATGTATTAATTTCTCCGTTATGACCAAGAAGTCTCATTGGCTGAGATAAAGGCCATTTGGGTAAGGTGTTTGTGCTAAATCGTCTGTGATATACAGCGAATGAAACTTCAAAATTTTCATTTTTGAGATCTTCGTAAAAAGCAGGAAGTATCTCTGATCTGACCATTCCCTTATAAACTATGGTTTGACTGCTTAACGATGCAAAATAAAACTCTTCCCAATTATTTAAGGTTTTTTCAATTTTCTTTTCAATTCTTTTTCTAATTAAGAATAATTGGAATTCTAAATCTTCAAAATGCTCATCACTTTGTATAAGCCATTGAATTATATAAGGAGCATTTGCAAGAGCTAATTGACCTAGGCAGCTTTTATTGACGGGGACTGATCTCCAATCAGAAAATTTGAAATTCAATTTTGAGGCTTCTTCTTCACAGATTTTCTTGGCAATTTTTATTGTTGAAGAATCATTCGGTAAGAAAAGCATTCCTATACCTTTAGAACTTTTGTATTTTGTATCCCAAAATTCAGCTAAATAGTTCCATGGAATTGAACACAAAATTCCCGCACCATCTCCTGAATCATTATCTCCACCGCAACCTCCTCTATGTTCCATACAATGTAAACCTTTGAGGGCTTGCTTAAGTGTCCAATTTGTTTCTTCTCCTTTAACACTCGCTATAAATCCAACTCCACAAGAATCTTTTTCACCATTCAAGGCTTCTGCCGAATAACTGTCGCTATAGGGCCAATTGATGATTGGTGATTTCTCTGGCATACAAGAAATTCTAATCTTTTTTTGAGGACTTTCCTAGTTTAAACTCAATCAGAGGTTTGAAAGATTAGTGAATATTTTTATATAAGAGATTACAATGCGATGAATTTAAAATCACTCGCAAAGGTCTCATTACATTCATAGCTTCTATATTGCCCCATTGACTAGGTTTTAAATAAGATATTTTTGATTTTTGAAATTAATATAAATAGATTTCTTTAAAATTTTAATCTATTAAAAAAAATCGATGTTTGCGCCTCAAAAGGTTATTATTAAAAAACGTTGCACAAAATCACTCTTATAGAAATTATTTTTCAATGCCGACAATCCAACAATTAATTAGAACTGAGCGGAAACGTCTTACAAGGAAAACCAAATCTCCTGCTTTAAAAGCATGCCCAGAAAGGAGAGGTGTTTGTACCAGAGTTTATACTTCTACTCCTAAAAAGCCTAATTCCGCTTTAAGAAAAGTTGCCAGAGTCAGATTAACCTCTGGGTTTGAAGTCACAGCTTATATCCCAGGAATTGGTCATAACTTACAGGAGCACTCAGTTGTTTTATTAAGAGGTGGCAGAGTAAAGGATTTACCAGGAGTGAGATATCACATAATCCGTGGAACCCTTGACACTGCTGGCGTTAAAGATCGACGTCAGGCTAGATCAAAGTATGGGGCAAAATCTCCTAAAGAAAATTAAACATTTAACTTTATTTTATTTTTTATGTCACGCCGAAACGCAGCAGTAAAAAGACCTGTTCTTCCTGATCCTCAATTCAATAATAGATTGGCTTCGATGATGGTATCTCGTCTTATGAAGCATGGGAAAAAATCTACAGCTCAAAAAATCTTGTCTGATGCTTTCTCTCTTATAAATGATCGCACAGGTAATGATCCAGTTGATTTATTCGAAACCGCGGTTAAGAATGCAACACCTCTTGTTGAAGTTAGAGCAAGAAGAGTTGGAGGTGCAACATACCAAGTCCCTATGGAAGTTAGACAAGAGAGAGGGACTGCTATGGCATTAAGGTGGTTGGTTAATTTCTCAAGGGCTAGAACTGGAAAAAGTATGGCTCACAAGTTAGCAGGAGAACTTATGGATGCGGCAAATGAAGCAGGAAATGCTGTAAAAAAAAGAGAAGACACTCATAAAATGGCTGAAGCAAATAAAGCTTTTGCTCATTACCGTTATTAAATTGTCAAAAAATACAAAATTGATTTCATTTTAGACAAATTTGATAAAATGCTTCATTTTTTGCATGTTCACAGGTAGAGTCAACCAGCCCATTCATTTTTTTTATTGGAGATTTAATTGTGGATCGCGATTTTCCACTAGAACGTGTTAGAAACATCGGTATTGCCGCACATATTGATGCGGGGAAAACTACTACCACTGAAAGAATCCTATTCTATTCAGGAGTTGTACATAAAATTGGAGAAGTTCATGATGGAGCTGCTGTAACTGATTGGATGGCTCAAGAAAGAGAAAGAGGCATCACAATTACTGCTGCTGCTATATCAACAAGTTGGCAAGATCATAGAATAAATATTATAGATACTCCAGGACACGTAGATTTCACAATAGAAGTCGAAAGATCCATGAGGGTGCTTGATGGGGTAATAGCTGTTTTTTGCGCAGTAGGAGGAGTTCAGCCACAGTCTGAAACAGTTTGGAGACAAGCCGATAGGTACTCAGTTCCTAGAATGGTGTTTGTCAATAAAATGGATAGAACTGGAGCTGATTTTTTAAAAGTTTATTCCCAAATAAAAGATCGATTAAAAGCCAATGCCGTTCCTATTCAGCTCCCAATTGGAGCAGAAGGAGATTTGTCAGGAATAATTGATTTGGTTTCAAATAAGGCCTATTTATATAAAAATGATCTTGGAACTGATATTGAAGAAGGCCCCATTCCTGAGAATATGGTTCAAGAGGCTTCAGAATGGAGAGATAAATTAATGGAAAGTATTGCTGAGACTGATGAAGAGTTAATAGAACACTTTCTTGATTCAGGAGAATTAACTGAAGAACAATTGAAGAAAGGGATAAGAGAAGGTGTACTAAAGCATGGATTAGTCCCCTTACTTTGTGGATCTGCTTTTAAGAATAAAGGAGTACAATTAGTTTTAGATGCTGTTGTTGATTATCTTCCTGCACCTGTAGATGTTAAGCCTATCCAAGGAGTTTTACCAAATGGTAAGGAAGATTTTCGTCCCTCTGAAGATAGTGCTCCATTTAGTGCATTAGCTTTTAAAGTGATGTCTGACCCTTATGGCAAACTTACCTTTGTAAGGATGTATTCTGGGGTCCTTTCTAAAGGCAGCTATGTGTTGAATTCCACAAAAGATGCAAAAGAAAGAATATCTAGATTGGTTATATTAAAAGCTGATGAAAGAGAAGAAGTTGACGAATTAAGAGCAGGAGATCTTGGAGCGGTTTTAGGTCTTAAAAATACAACTACTGGAGATACTTTATGTACTCCTGATGATCCTATTGTCTTAGAAACTTTATTTATTCCTGAACCAGTAATTTCTGTAGCTGTTGAACCTAAGACAAAAGGTGATATGGAAAAACTTTCCAAGGCGCTGCAAGCTTTATCAGAAGAAGATCCAACGTTCAGAGTTAGTACTGATCAAGAAACAAATCAAACTGTAATTGCAGGGATGGGAGAACTCCATTTGGAAATTCTTGTTGATAGAATGTTGAGAGAATTTAAAGTTGAGGCAAATATTGGCGCTCCTCAGGTTTCATATAGAGAAACTATTAGAGCTAGCTCCAAAGGTGAAGGAAAGTTTGCGAGACAAACAGGAGGTAAAGGTCAATATGGACATGTTGTCATAGAAATGGAACCAGGTGAGCCTGGTACAGGGTTCGAATTTGTTAATAAAATAGTTGGAGGTTCAGTACCGAAAGAGTATATTGGACCTGCTGAAAATGGCATGAAAGAAACTTGTGATTCAGGAGTTCTTGCTGGTTATCCTCTTATTGATGTAAAGGTAACATTAGTCGATGGTTCTTATCACGATGTAGACTCTTCTGAAATGGCTTTTAAAATTGCAGGTTCAATGGCTTTTAAAGACGGGGTAAAAAAATGTAATCCCGTACTTTTAGAGCCTATGATGAAAGTCGAGGTCGAAAGTCCTGACGACTTTTTAGGATCTGTAATTGGCGACCTTTCCTCAAGGAGAGGACAAGTTGAAGGTCAGTCCGTCGATGATGGACAATCTAAGGTTCAAGCCAAAGTCCCATTAGCCGAGATGTTCGGTTATGCGACACAACTCCGATCAATGACTCAAGGTCGGGGTATATTTTCAATGGAGTTCAGCAACTATGAGGAAGTTCCTCGAAATGTTGCTGAGGCTATCATTTCCAAGAATCAGGGCAACTCCTGATCTTTCTCTATAATCTAATTTAATTAACCCTCGATTCTTTATTACAATGGCTCGCGAGAAGTTCGAAAGGAACAAACCACATGTCAACATAGGCACCATAGGTCATGTTGATCATGGTAAAACAACATTAACTGCTGCAATTACTAATGTACTTGCAAAAAAAGGTCAAGCGAAAGCTCAAGACTATGGAGACATTGATGGTGCTCCTGAAGAAAGGGAACGCGGAATTACTATTAATACCGCTCATGTTGAGTATGAAACTGAAGGTAGGCATTATGCTCACGTAGATTGCCCAGGTCATGCTGATTATGTGAAAAACATGATTACTGGAGCTGCCCAAATGGATGGTGCAATTCTTGTTTGTGCTGCAACTGATGGTCCTATGGCTCAGACTAAAGAGCATATCCTTTTAGCTAAGCAAGTAGGAGTTCCTTCTCTAGTTGTTGCCTTAAATAAATGTGACATGGTTGATGATGAAGAAATTATTGAACTTGTTGAAATGGAAATCAGAGAACTTCTTGATAGTTATGATTTCCCTGGAGACGAGATTCCTATAATTCAGGTTTCTGGATTAAAAGCACTTGAAGGAGATTCAACATGGGAATCTAAAATTGAAGAATTAATGAAGGCTGTTGATGATAATATCCCTGAGCCTGAGAGAGAAGTAGATAAACCCTTCTTGATGGCTATAGAAGATGTTTTCTCAATTACTGGTAGAGGTACTGTTGCTACCGGGAGAATTGAAAGAGGAAAAGTTATAGTTGGAGAAGAAATAGAAATAGTTGGTATTAGAGATACAAGAAAGACAACTGTCACTGGTGTAGAGATGTTTAGGAAGCTATTAGATGAGGGAATGGCTGGAGATAATGTAGGTTTATTATTGAGAGGTATTCAGAAAGAAGATATTGAAAGAGGGATGGTATTGGTTAAACCAGGATCTATTACACCTCATACAAAATTTGAGGGTGAAGTTTATGTTCTCAAGAAAGAAGAAGGAGGAAGACATACACCTTTCTTTGCAGGATATCGACCACAGTTTTATATCAGGACAACTGATGTAACAGGACAAATTACAGCCTTCACTTCAGATGATGGTTCTAATGTAGAGATGGTTATGCCTGGGGATAGAATTAAAATGACTGGAGAACTTATTTGCCCAGTTGCTATTGAACAAGGTATGCGATTTGCAATTCGTGAAGGCGGGAGAACAATTGGAGCAGGAGTTGTTTCTAAAATTGTTGAATAAGTAATTTTAGTTATGATTGTAATTTGGACTTTATATAAGGTAAAATTCAAATTACAAATAAATCTATAGATCCTAAATTCAGGATCTATAGATAAATTAATAATAGATTTATGAGCACAACAATCGTCCAGCAAAAAATCAGAATTCGTCTTAAAGCCTTTGACAGGAGAATGTTAGATCTTTCTTGCGATAAAATAATACAAACCGCTGATACAACAGCAGCTTCAGCAATTGGTCCAATACCTTTACCTACAAAAAGGAAGATTTATTGCGTTTTAAGATCTCCTCATGTAGATAAGGATTCTAGAGAACATTTTGAGACAAGAACTCATAGACGATTAATAGATATTTATAGTCCTTCTGCAAAAACTATTGATGCATTAATGAAATTAGATTTACCTAGTGGAGTTGATATTGAAGTTAAACTCTAATACGATCTAACCCGATAAGTTATTTGATTATTTAAAATTATAGTAATCGGGATGTTTACTTGACAGGCCTATCTGTAAGGGAGTTGCCTCTATTTCCTCTCCCAGAAGTAGTTTTATTTCCAGAAGAGGTTTTACCTCTTCACATATTCGAGTCAAGATATAGGATTATGCTTCAGTCAGTCCTTGAATCAGATTCTTTATTTGGAGTTGTAAGGTGGGATCCATCTTCACAAACGATGGCAAATATAGGATGTTGCGCACATATAATTAATCATCAAACTTTTGAAGATGGTAGGAGTAATATCGTAACTATTGGTCAGCAGCGTTTTCAGATCTTAGAAATAAAAAGATCGGCACCATTCGCTACCGCTATGGTTTCATGGATAGATGATGAATTAATAGAAGATCAAGATAGTTTGATTAAATTAAGTGATTCAGTTTTGCAAGCTTTAAAAGATGTGGTTTCTCTGACGGGTAAACTAACTGATAACCCGAAGCTCTTACCTGATAAATTACCCAGTAATCCTAGAGAATTGTCTTTTTGGATTGCAGCTCATCTTGGTGGACCTGTTGCCAATGAACAACAAAAATTGCTAGAGCTAAGAGATACGTCCGTTAGACTGCTTAGGGAATTTGAAATGCTTGATCACACTAGAAAGCAATTAGCTGCAAGAACTGCCCTTAAAGAAACACTCCCCAATTCTGAGGATCAATCAAACGCACAATGAATTTAACAATTTTTTTACTAGCTTTTATAAGCATTATCTTTTTGATTATCGTTTGGAATATTAAAAACAGGAAATTCCAATCGACACAATCTGTTTCCAATGCATATGACACTTGGACAAATGATCGTATCTTAGAAAAACTTTGGGGAGAACATATACATTTAGGCTTTTATAAAGACTTACCTCAAAGAGGAGATTTTAGAGAAGCAAAAGCAACTTTTGTTCATGAATTAGTGAAATGGGGAGGATTGGATAAATTGCCAAAAGGTTCAAGAGTACTTGATGTAGGATGCGGGATAGGAGGAAGTTCTAGGATTTTGGCAGATCATTATGGATTTAATGTTATTGGCATCACAATAAGTGCAGAACAAGTGAGAAGAGCAAGAGAATTAACTCCAGAAGGATTGAGCTGTATCTTTGAAGAGATGGATGCCATGAATTTAAAATTTAAAGACGGAGAGTTTGATGGGATTTGGAGTGTCGAAGCTGGTCCTCATATGCCTAATAAGCAAAAATATGCTGATGAAATGTTAAGAGTACTTAGACCAGGAGGATATTTAGCTGTTGCAGATTGGAATTCTAGAGATTTAACTCAAAAACCTCCAAGTTTTCTGGAAAAATTAGTACTTAAACAACTTCTAGAGCAATGGGCTCATCCTAGTTTTAGCAGTATTAATAGCTTTACTCAGAATTTATCTAATAGTCCTTTTACTGGTGGTAATGTCGAATCAGATAATTGGACTGAGCAAACTTTACCTTCATGGTTTGAATCTATTTATGAAGGAGTAAGAAGACCACAAGTATTTTTTAGCCTTGGCATAACTTCATTTTTTAAATCATTTAGAGAAATTCCAACAATTTTATTAATGCATTGGTCATTTGCAAAAGGTTTAATGGATTTCGGGGTTTTTCGTTGTAGAGGTTAGATTTCATTAGTTTTATTAGTTGCATAGCATCCAAAATCAACAATATGTTCGCAATAATTACGAAGTTTTTCTTTTAATTTTTCGTAATCTGATGTTTGATTTTTACTGAGTTCTACATCTATAAAAAATATATATTCTCCCAATTCTCTTTTAGAAGGTCGAGATTCAATTCTACTCATGTTCAATTTCAGTTCACCAAAACAGGAAAGAGCATTTAGTAAGGCTCCAGGAGAATTATTAAGTAAAGAAAAAGCGCAACTAGCTAAATTAGCTTTGTCCTTAAACTCTGACTTAGATAAAAGAACAAATCTTGTACAGTTGCCAGGTGAGTCGTTAATTGGGAAAAAGAGCTCTTTAAGATCGTTTGACTCAATTAGTGATCTTGAGCCAATAGCTGCTCGAAACGAACTCCCAGAAACCATTCTAGCTGCTTCTGAGGTTGAATTCGTTGGTAGAGTTAAAGCGTTAGGTATGTTTTTGTTTAACCATTTACTGCATTGCGCAAGGGCTTGTGGGTGAGAAAGTACTTCAGAAATATTTTCTATTTCACCACTACCTATGAGTGAATGTTGTATTGGCATTACAATTGCCTTTACTATGAATAAGTCTCGATACTCCCATAAAGCATCTAGAGTGGCTGTAACCCCTCCTTCTACTGAGTTCTCGATAGGAACAACTGCGAATGGACATTTATCATTAGCTACATTCTCTATCACAGAAATGAGACTATTAAAGGGAAGAAGCAAAGGTTGTTTTATTTCAGTTGTGTTGATAAGCTGATGAGCTGCACTCTCTGCATAAGAACCTTGTGGACCAAGATAGGCAACTTGTGTTTGCATTAGTTAAAAAAAATTGAAAGTGTCGATAAGATCAAACCAAGGATCTTTTTAATCATGCGACTGGCTTTTGATGCAAGACAGAAACTTAAGCTTTCTGTAAATAGCAACAATGAATTACTCTCTGATTATCTCCTTCAAGAGGAGAGAGTAGTTGGTGCCATGCTTGATCCAACAAAATTGGTTAAGCAAGGACCAGGAAAGTATAGATATTCTGTAACAAGTTTCAAGGTTTTTCAATTAGAAGTCAATCCAATAGTTTCTATAGAAGTTGACAATTGCGATGGAGTACTTCATATGAAGGCAGCTGATAGTCAACTTGATGGTTTGGGTATAGTAGATGATTTTGAATTAAAACTTGATGCATCTCTTCAGGCTCATAACAATGGACTTGAAGGAGAAGCTCTTCTGGGAGTATCTGTAAGTCAACCTCCTTTATTAAGGTTAATTCCAAAACAAATTTTAGAATCTACAGGACATTCAATTTTGAATGGCATTTTATTAGGTATAAAAACAAGAGTGCAAAAGCAACTTGTTGATGATTTCTCTGACTGGTGTGAATCAATTAAATGAATTTATTTTAATTGCTTCTTGCAAAAAGATTTTCGATGTAATGGGCTTAATCCATATTCATGAATGGCATTAAAATGTTCTTTGGTTCCATATCCACAGTTTTTGTGTAAATTATATTTTGGATATTGATTTGATAAAAGTATCATTAACTTATCTCTGTTGACTTTTGCAATAATACTTGCAGCAGATATGCTAATAATTTTTTCATCTCCTTTCACAATTGCTTCTTGAGGGGATTTCCAGTCTTTCAGAATTGAATTACCATCAATTAACAATTTTTTAGGTTGACTTTCAAGTTTTTGCAGCGCTCTTATCATCGATAAATCTGTTGAATTTCTTATTCCATTCAAATCAATTTCGCGTGCTGAAGATTGACCGATTCCTATATCCGTTGCTAATTCAAAGATTATTTTGGCAAATTCCTCCCTTTTTTTTTTAGACAGTTTTTTGCTGTCTTTTATTCCATGATTTCTTAATATATTAGATGCGTGTTCTTGAATGAGAACAACGCATGCAAAAACAGGACCAAAAATACTTCCTCTTCCTACTTCATCGATCCCAGCATAAAGAATTGTCATTCTTTATGAATCGCTTGCAGACGATCTTCTTCTCTTTCTCCTATTGATATCAATATCCTCATCAATTTTGTCTTCACTTAAATTAAGATTATCTTCTTCAATTTCCTTAATTAATTTCTTAGATAATTCTTCATTTGAAATCGTATTAGTGCTTATTTCATTCTTATTAGCATCATTATTCTTAGGGATTGATTTTTCAATGATTTCAGACTCTAATTTATTTAATGATTTATTTTTATTAGTGGTCTGCTTCCTTCTTGTATTAGATGTATTTTGTTTTATATTCATAGCATTTTCTAACACTAAATTTTCATCTTCTCCTTCTCTGATGATATAAGTTTCTTGATCATGAATAAGTAAATCTTGATCTGACTTTAGTAGTGGATTTAATCCTAATTCTCTATAGATTATTTCTTCGTTTTTTTGAATATGAATAGGAATAATATTTATGGAATTATTTATAGTACTTTTTTCATTGTTTTTATTAACTTCTTCACTATTTAAATCTAATTTATTAACATCATCTAAATGATATTTTGCATCAATTATCTCATTTGCATTGGGAATATTAATTTCTTCTTTAGAAGAAGGGTGTTTTTTTATAATCTCTTTAGCTTTCGAAGTTATTATATTTTCCTGAATTGATTGATCTAAGGAATTATTTTTGATCTCAGTTTCTTCTCTTGCCTTTGGCAATAGACCAAGTCCATTACAGCATTCGCATTTTGCTCCAAATAATTCATAAATATTTTGTCCTTGACGTTTTCTTGTTAGCTCTACTAATCCTAATTCTGTTAATTGAGATATTTGAGGTCTTGCGGAGTCAGTTTTTATTGCGGAAGTGAAATGTTCTAGCAACTGTAGCTGGTCTCTCCTTGAGTCCATATCAATAAAGTCAATAATGATAACTCCTCCAATATTTCTTAATTTTAATTGTCTTGCAATTTCAATAGCAGCTTCGCAATTTGTCCATAGAACAGTTTGTCTGGAATTTGAAGATCTAGTAAATGAGCCTGAATTTACATCAATTACTGTTAGCGCTTCTGTAGGTTCAATTATTATATATCCGCCAGAGGGTAAATCCACTCTTGGTTGAAGACCCGATTTTATTGTTTGATTAATCTTATAATGATCTAAAAGATCTTCATCATTGTTGTATTTTTCAATAGCTATTGAATAATGATTATTTGTAATAAAAGAATTTGCTCTAATTACAGCATCCTCATCATCAATAATTATTTTTCCAACTTGTGAATTGATATGATCTCTTAAAATTCGGAGAGCAAAATCTTCATCTCTATTTAGAAGAACTGGTTCATAAGATTGATCTCCATTAGATACTTTTTCCCATTTCTTTAATAGATTTTCCCATTTTTTTGTTAAGAATTCTAAGTCTTCAATTAACAATTCTTCCATTATATTTTCAGCTTCTGTTCTTACTAATAAGCCTGTTCCTGGGGGTTTCATTAATACACCTAGAGCTTTTAATCTACTTCTTTCTGTTTCTGTATTAATTCTTCGAGAAATATTCACTCCTTGACCGAAAGGTTGAAGAATTAAATATTTGCCAGGGAGGGAAATATTTCCTGATAGTCTTGGTCCCTTGTTCCCAGTGGGTTCTTTTATAACTTGAACCAGAACTTGTTGCTTTGGAGAAAGTAATTCAGTTATCGCTGCAGCATTATTCTGAGATCTTAGCGGTCCAAGATCAGTTACATGAATAAAACCATTTTTTTCTGAATCTCCAATATCTATGAAAGCGGCATCTATTCCTGAGAGAACATTCTCAACTGTACCTTGATAAATATCTCCAATCTGATGGCGACCTTGTGCGACGATTAATTCATCAACTCGCCCATCAGTGAGCAGGGCTGCTATTCGCGACTGCTCAGCGATGATAATTTGCTGAGACATATAAAATTGAAATGAGATTAACTAAAGTTTGAGTAGTGATTGTTAAAAACTTTTATCTTTTAGAAGGGTTTCTGAGAATAATTGATAAATCTAACAAAAATTTTTCTTTGGATGCCTTCCAAAAAAAACCTGAAAAGAAAAAGATGATTAGAAACTCTTTATCTATCTCTTTCTATAATAATCTTAGCACTATTAACCCTTGAATTACAATAAAGTATCTTATGAGTTTTAAATATATGAATTAAGTTCATTCCAGAAGGGATAATTATCTTCTATTGATTATTAAAATATAATTAATCAATTAATTTCAATTTTATTTTGAAATCAGTAATTATCAGTAAATGTTTTTAAGAATTTTATTTGATAATTCTATTATTTTACTAATCAACGTTATTTGTATTAAAAATAATAAATTGATCATAAACAATTCAGAAGTTGCTAATTAGATGTAATCTCATAACAGTCAATAGAGAATTTAAATTTGTGTTTAAAATCAACGAAAATTATTTAAAATTGAAAGCGGGCTACCTATTCCCTGAGATATCAAGAAGAGTTAATGAATTTATTGCTTTGAATTCACAATCAAAGCTTATAAAGTTAGGAATAGGAGATGTTACTGAACCTTTGCCATTAGCTTGCAGAGAAGCAATAAAAAATGCTGTCGACGAAATGGGGGAGAAAGAAGGGTTTAAAGGTTATGGTCCAGAGCAAGGATACGATTGGTTAAGAGAGAAAATTGCTGAAAATGATTTTATTCAAAGAGGTTGTTCTATTAGCTCAGAAGAAATTTTTGTATCTGATGGTTCTAAATGTGATAGCAGTAATATATTAGATATTTTAGGGTCTGGAAATAAAATAGCAGTTACAGATCCAGTTTATCCTGTGTATGTTGATAGCAATGTTATGGCAGGTAGAACTGGCTTTTCTAATGAAAAAGGCAGTTATGAAGGTTTAACTTACTTAGCTATAAATAAAGAAAATAACTTTGAACCTCAAATACCTAATGAGGATATTGATTTAATATATCTTTGTTTTCCTAATAATCCAACAGGAGCAACTCTATCAAAGGCAAAATTAAAGCAATGGATTGAATTTGCTTTGAAAAAAGAAGCTTTAATTCTTTTTGATGCTGCATATGAATCTTTTATAAGTGATAATGAATTGCCACATTCAATTTATGAAATAGAAGGCTCTAAGGAATGCGCGATAGAGTTCCGCTCTTTTTCAAAGAATGCAGGATTTACTGGAACCAGATGTGCTTTTACCATTATCCCCAAAAACTTAAAGGCTAAAGATAGTAAAGGTAATGTTATAAGCCTTTGGTCCTTATGGAGTCGACGTCAATCTACGAAATTTAATGGAGTAAGTTATATGGTTCAGAGAGGCGCAGAGGCAGTTTATTCTCCTGAAGGTAAATCACAAATTAAGAAACTAGTAAACTTTTATATGGAAAATGCCTCAATAATGAAATCCTCTTTGGAAAAACTAGGATACGAAGTTTATGGAGGCGTAAATGCCCCTTACCTATGGATTAAAGTCCCTAACTCTTTAGATTCATGGACTTTCTTTGACCTGTTACTTCATAAGGCTAATATTGTAGGCACTCCTGGAAGTGGTTTTGGCGAGTCTGGTGAAGGTTATTTTAGGCTTTCCGCTTTTAACAGTAGAGAAAATGTATTAAAAGCTATGCAGCGATTAACCAACGTTTAGAATAAAAAAAGATAAACTCGATAAAAATTATTTTATTATGAATAGTCAGAATACTGAACAAGGCAATAGGAGTGGTTCAGCTGTTCTTGAGAAAGATCCAGTAGTGTTAAGGAAAAGATCTCCGAGATATAAGGTTTTACTTCATAATGATCCAATAAATTCTATGGATCATGTTGTTACTTCTCTTAGAGAGGTATTGCCTCAGTTGAGTGAGCAAGATGCAATATCAATAATGTTAGAAGCTCATAATACAGGAATAGGATTAGTTATTGTTTGTGATCTTGAACCAGCTGAATTTTATTCTGAAGCATTAAGGTCTAAAGGATTGACTTGTTCAATAGAGCCTGAAGAGTAGTATTTTAATATTAATTTCTATTTTATTGATTGATGAAGATTGTTAAATATCTCCTTTTCATTCTCCTTACAATTATATATTTCGTGACTTTATATATCCTAGGATGGTTAATTATAAATTTTATAAATTTTATTTTTATGGGTAAAATATTAGATAATCTTTCTTTATTTGGGACAGTAATTACATTCCTTATTTTCTTATTCACTTTACCTTATTGGGCCAGGAAAAGGTGGCTAATAAGCGATATATGGAGATATTGGGGAATTAATATAAAAGAATTAAAATATAATCTTAAATATACTTTTAACCTTTTTTTAATTGGATTATTTATTATTATTTTTATTTTACTTACTTTATTTATAGGTAAATGGGCTTATATTGACTTTAACATAAATATAGATACTTTTCTTAATGCAATCTTATTGGCTATAGGTGTAGGCTTTGCCGAAGAATTAATCTTTCGAGGGTGGCTAATAGAGGAACTTAGACTGATAAATCATAATAAAAATTACCTTTATATTCAAGCTATAATTTTTGGTGTTATACATATCAATTTTAATAATAATATTTCGTCTAATGTGGCTTTAGTATTTGGAATTTCCCTTTATGGATATCTTTTGGGATTATCTCGATATCGATCTAATTCTTTATTACCTCCAATTGTATTGCATGGATCAATGGTGGGAATATGGTTCTTTGTTAATCATTCATTAATATCATTTAAGTCAAATATTCCAGTATGGCTATTAGGATCATTAAATGGAAAAGTGCTTAATCCAATGGAAGGATTGATTGGCATAGTATTGTTAATGGTTTCTATTTATTATTATAAATATTCAGATAAATTAATTTATATTAAATAAAGTTATTTTTATTTATTATTAGATTTAAATTAAAAATTTGTTAGTATAAATAGTATAAAATAGTATATATAAGATCCAATCGACGTGAATATTAAGATTTCTTTTAGATTAAAATTACTCTTTGCGATAATTAGATTTCCTAAAATGAAAGGCATTAAAGGCAATGACCTGATTGTAATTATTTCTTTAATTCCGATATTAAATTTCCCTTTTATTACTTGAATAGTTTGTTGATTCTTCTTGGTGATTCGATCCCATAGAGGTATACTTAAATTTGCTTTTCTTATAAGAATACAGTGAATTAAGCAAATTAAGCCTATAATAAGAGGGACAATTAAAATATAGCTAATTCCATACGCTTTAATTAGTATTAGGTCGAGTATAAAAGGTAAAGGTGTTCCAATAAGCAATAATATTATATTTAAAATTAAACTATAAAAGTGAGGTATTTCATTAATTATATATTCATCAATTGACGATATCTTTAAGAGATTTATAATAATAAAAACCCCTAGATATGTATAGATAATCTTTGTTTTTTTATCTATTTTCTTCATTTAGAAAATATATATAGAAAAGTTACTTTTAATAATTTTAGTCCATCTATCCATCTGGATATATTAGGTGAACCAGCTTGTCTCGCATAATATTTCACAGGGTAATTTAGTATTCTATTATTATGTTTTGCAGCCTCAAAAATTATTGTAAAATCTCCAAATGGATCAGCTTTTGAATCCCAACTACCATTTACTTTCATTTGATTAAACAATTCTCTAGAGAATACTTTAGTTCCGCATAATGAATCTGATATTTTTTGATTAGTTACGGAAGATAGTAATATGGCAAAACATCTATTTCCAATATAATTTGCCCATCTCATCGCATTTTCTTCCATAGGGAAAATTGTTCTTGAGCAATTAATTAGTACATTACTAGAATTTGCCGCAATTCTTATCGCATCTATACTGTCTTGAATATCAACTGTTAAATCACTATCTATAATCGCTAAAGTATTACCTTTTGCGATATTAAATCCCTCTGATACTGCATTCTTTTTACCTTTACCTGACTGTTTAATTAGCTTTATATTCAGATCTTTATATTCTGTCTTAAGTTCTTCTAGCATATTAAATGTTTTATCTTTACTGTTACCCTCTACTAGAATGATTTCAGTATCTATTTCTAATTCAGATATCTTTGTAATTGCATTTTTTATTAAATTTCTATTACCTTCTTCGTTCCTTGCTGGAATAACTATTGATATAGATTTATCCTCTGAAATTATTTTTTGCTTGTATAGTATTAGCTCTATTTCAAAGGCAATACTTTTGAGTAAGGGTAATTTCCTGATAGCACTTTTAATCGATATAGGTAATAAATTTGTATTTAGAGGACTTAGCTTAATAGCTCTCCATGTAACAACCTTGTAGTCGTATATCTCAGCGAGAGATTCTAGGACAGGTAAAGTTATTCTGGCTTTATTAGTTGTTTTCTTAAATAATCTTGAATCTAATTTATACCACCTAGAAATAGGTTCCCATGTATTTCCTCTTACTTTTAGACTTAAAATAGAGTGGTTTTCTTTAAAGACATTATTTAATTCTATGTTTGATAGTTCCCAACTTCTAATAGATTTCATTTATTTATTTAGTTTTAATTAGCTTATCATAAATAAAAAATATCTTAATCTTTTTTATATATTAATTTCCATGGTTTAAAAATATTTGATGAGTTTATAAGTTCAATATTACTAGTTTTATTTATAATATCTTTTTCCATAGTAGACCATGCATAGTTTCCTTCTTTTAAATCTTGAATATTTCTAACTCCTCTTCCTATTTTTGGTGTTAATAATGAGATCTTTATAATTTTAGAATGTGATATATCGCCTCCTATATCATCTGTTATTACTTCTATACTAGTTTCAGAAAGATTATTAGCTTGAATTACATTCTGAGTCTCTATTCTTAACTCTTTAGCTCTATCAGATAAGATGCCTGATTGGACCATAAATGTTGTTAATAAATAAGGTCCTATAATTATCAAAAATATTTTTTGCTTCAAAGATATTGAAAAACGTATCAATATCCATGAAATAGATATACAAGTTAAACCAATTGTAATTAGTATTTTATCTTTAGAATATAAGTTAATTATTTTAGGATTATAATTTATATATATATTAAATATAGTTATAATAATAGGGAAGATTATTGAGTATAAATTAATTATTATCTTATCTTTTTTATCTCTAATTATATAATCTATTCCAACGTACCCATTTATAGCTAATAATGGTAGGATCTGAATTGTATAATAAGGGGTTTTGGTGGAGAATAAGCTTAGTAAAGATATTATTATTATTGGATAAATAAATAAG
>CETG01001479.1_pt1 | contig 32876 bp, 30 predicted proteins | sample 361471 | NCBI WGS metagenome assembly CETG01 (sample SAMEA2622696, study PRJEB7988) | marine metagenome | isolation source: saline water (ENVO:00002010), including | reverse complement strand
TTTAATAAATCTGGTTTGACTTTGCAAGACCATATTGATGCCATTTCCTGAATCATTAAACCATTGACTACTGCGACAGCAAGCAAGTCCCCGCTAGGTATTGGAGAAGTGAAAACAGCCCCAGCAACAACCCATTGAGATCTATTTTGAATAAATTTAAATTTATCTCTTCTTAGGTCTTCTAAATCAGACTGCAATTGAACATGCAAATTAGAAAGTAACCTCTGCTTAGTAATTTCAATATTTAATTGAGGTTTAGATAAAAGTTTGGTAACTGGTTTGAAAAGAGATGGAATTTCCTCATATGATCCGTTCCATCTAAGAATCCTGGAAGACCATCGATCAGGTAATTGTGCTTTTAAATCATTGAGTTCATCAGACCATAAAGACCCTTCTTTCCATAAAACTAATAACCATGAAGGTTGATCTTCTGGAATCTTTTTAAGCCATAGAAGATCTGCCGCTCTAAGAGGTAACGGTAAAACATAAATCAAAGCATCTTGGACTTGAATTGAGTTTGGCAATAACCAATTCTCATTTCTTATCGGGAGAGTTTCTTGATAAGAAATATCCAAAGGTGATTGCAAATCCAAAAAACTATAAACTTGTTCTTTTGAAGGTAAATCGAAATCATTTGTACTTGCGAAAGCAAGCTTTTGAGGCTCAGATCTATTAATTATTTCATCCAAAGTATTCACACGTTGCTGTCTGTTTTTCAGAAATTCCTCTTGATCCTCAAGTAACTGAAATTGTTCAATAACTTCGTGACATCTTGAAATCCATCCATGAACTGTTTTAGGGGCATCAAATTTTGGTTTATCTGTCTGAAAAAGCCACCATATCCCTGTTCCTACGACAACAATACCTAATCCGCCTCCAGGAATATGAGCAATATCACTTAAGAGCCATTGACCCATTGCAACAGATCCTAAAACTAATCCGATTTTTCCAAAAGGAATAGTCGCATTTTGGGCAGCGAAAGGAAAAGATAGAAGATTTTTCACAAAATTCATAAGCTCACCTTCTTATTAGCTCACTTGTAGATTAAAGCAAATTCTAGGGCTCTAAGCCCTTACAAATACAAGTATTTAATTTTAAAATCATAAAATCACTAATCTTAATGAACTGATTTTTGAATTTAAAAATTTCTAATTGATGTGAATCTGCTGAATTAAACGAAAATTCTCCCCATAAATCCTCAAAATGGGGCACACTTTTCCTTGACAATTAGGCTTAAAGCCATGGGTGATTCTTACAACGAACATCAACAGAATAGAAGGAATTTTAATCCCACTGAGGCCAGAGGGAGAGGAGGCTTTCAGCATGGGAGAGGACCTGGGAATAGAGATGGAGGAGGCTTTCGGATTCGTTTAAGTGATAATGAATTGCGCTACGCCAGATCCATTCAAGAAGCCTTCAATCTTAGATCTACAATTGCGGTACTTGGATTTGCAGTCAGAACTATTGGAGAAATGCTTGAACAAGGAAAACTTGATGAATTAATGAATCAATACAATGAACAACGATCTAAACAAAATATTAAAAGGAATCAAGAGAATCGCTTTGAGAATCGAAGAGATAATTCATCTAGCAATTCAAACAAGCCTAATCCCTTTGCTAGACCAAGCAAACCGGAACAAACAAATCCTGATCAAGCTGATAATGAAACAGAAGGTGAGTCTGAGAATTCAAATCTAGGCGAGAAAGAAAATGACCAGAGCTCAACAAAGATAGCTGATGATTCAATTCCAATATCTGCAAGTGATTCATCATTAGTTGAACAAGAGAATGTTCAAAATCTTTCTCCCTAATCAATGATTCGAAAACGTGTCCTATCAGGTGTGCAACCTACTGGAGGTATTCATATTGGGAATTGGTTAGGTGCTATTCGCAATTGGGTAAATCTTCAAGAAGATAATGATACTTTTGTTTGCGTTGTTGACTTGCATGCAATAACTGTTCCTCATGAGCCAAAGTCTCTAGCTGAAAATACAATTTCAACCGCTGCGTTATATATAGCTTGTGGCATGGATCCACACAAATCATCAATATTTGTTCAAAGTCAAATCCCTGCACATTCAGAACTTTGCTGGATTCTGAATTGTTTAACACCTTTAAATTGGATGGAAAGAATGATTCAGTTTAAAGAGAAAGCACTAAAGCAAGGAGATAATGTCTCTATTGGACTTTTAGATTATCCAGTACTAATGGCAGCAGATATTCTTTTATATGACGCTGATCTAGTCCCAGTAGGTGAAGATCAAAAACAACATCTTGAATTAGCTAGAAATATAGCTCAACAAAGAATAAATTCACGTTTTGGCAAAGAAAATAATCCCATATTAAAAGTACCCAAACCATTAGTTATTAAAGAAGGTTCAAAAATAATGAGTCTTACTGACGCTCGAAAAAAAATGAGCAAAAGTGATCCAAACGAAGCAAGTAGAATTGAATTGCTCGATCCGCCTAATTTAATAACTAAAAAAGTAAAAAGGGCCAAAACTGATTCCCAACTTGGATTAGAATTTGGGAATGTGAATAGACCTGAAGCAGATAACCTATTGAGTATTTATTCGATTTTGAAAGAAATTAGCCCAAAACAAGCTTTTGAAGAATGCTCAGACATGGGGTGGGGTACATTCAAACCTTTACTTGCTGAAATGATGATCTCAGCAATAGAACCGATACAAAATAGATATTACGAGCTTATGAAAGATCCCAGAGAGTTATCATCTATCCTTTCACGAGGAAAGGATCAAGCTAACAATGTTGCAATGCAAACCTTAAAAAGAGTGAAGGATGCTCTTGGATTCCTAAATTAAATCTATTAAAAATGCCGAAAATAACACTTCCTGATGGTAGTCAAAAGGATTTCAAAAAAGCTGTCACTACTTTAGAAATTGCAGAATCTATTGGTCCTGGTCTGGCTAAAGCAGCTATTGCAGGAAAGGTTAATGGTGAGCTTATTGATATATCTATCCCCATAACTACTGACTCTCATTTAACCATTATTACAGATAAAGATAACGAATCTATCGAAATTATTAGACACTCATTTGCTCATTTAATAGGTCATGCAGTTAAACAATTATACCCAAAAGCACAGATGGCAATAGGTCCAGTTATTAAAGATGGTTTTTACTACGATATATATTATGAAATTCCATTTACGCCCGAAGATTTGAAGAAAATTGAGAACAGAATGAAAGAATTAATAAAACAAAATTACAATGTAATTGTAGAGAAAGTATCTCACAAAGAAGCCAAAGACGTTTTCTTAAAAAGAAAAGAGAATTACAAGGTTCAAATAATAAATGAAATCCCCTCTACAGAAACAATAAAACTATATAAGCACCAAGAATATATTGACATGTGCAGAGGTCCACATGTTCCAAATACTATTCATCTGAAATCGTTTAAATTAATGAAAGTTGCTGGAGCATATTGGCGAGGAAATTCTAACAATGAAATGCTACAAAGAATATATGGTACAGCTTGGAAAAATCCAAAGGAACTAAAAATTCATCTAAGCAAATTAGAGGAATCAGAAAAGAGAGACCATCGCAAATTAGGCAAGCAACTTTCGTTATTTCATACTCAAGAAGAATCTCCAGGTATGATATTTTGGCATCCAAAAGGTTGGACAATCTATCAATTATTAGAACAATATATTCGTAAGGTCATAACATCTAATGGGTACCATGAAATAAAAACACCTCAAGCAGTAGATAGGGTTTTATGGGAGAAATCTGGACATTGGGAAAAATTCAAAGAGGATATGTTTACAACAATCTCTGAGAATCGTGAATATGCAATAAAGCCAATGAATTGTCCTTGTCATATTCAAGTATTTAATCAAGGTCTAAAAAGTTATAGAGATTTACCTATAAGGCTGGCAGAATTTGGATCATGTCATCGAAACGAGCCCTCCGGAGCACTTCATGGTCTAATGAGAGTAAGAAATTTTGTTCAAGATGATGCGCATATCTTCTGTTCTGAAGAACAAATCCAAGCAGAAGTTACTGGCTTTATCGACTTAGTTTTCAGTGTATATAAAGACTTTGGTTTCAACTCAGTTCAAATCAAATTATCAACCCGACCCAAGAAACGTGTTGGTGATGATCAAATATGGGATAAGTCTGAAAAAGCACTTTCTGATGCATTAAATTCAAAAAAAATAGAATGGTCCCTACTTCCAGGAGAAGGTGCCTTCTATGGACCTAAAATAGAATTTTCATTAACAGATTGCTTAGGAAGGATTTGGCAATGCGGCACTATTCAAGTCGACTTTTCAATGCCTCAAAGACTTAATGCTTCATATATAAATGAAACTGGTGAAAAGAAAGTTCCAGTAATGCTGCATCGAGCTATTCTTGGTTCATTCGAAAGATTTATAGGCATCTTAATAGAAGAATATGCTGGTAAATTTCCACTTTGGCTAGCCCCTATTCAAGGGATAGTCATGGGAATAACAGAGAGAAATAACAACTCATGTAACAGGTTAAAGGATATTTTAAATTCCAAAGGTTATAGAATTGAAACTGACTTAAGAAATGAAAAAATAGGTTTAAAAATTAGAGAGCATACATTACAAAAAATTCCATATTTAATAATAATAGGTGATAAAGAAGAAGAAAAAGAAACAGTATCTGTAAGGAGTAGAGAAGGTAAAGATTTAGGTTCCATAAAATTAGAAGAATTAATCTCACTATTTAAAAATGAAATAGACTCGAAAGGTAATATTAATAAATTAATTTAATTTTACTCTAAAGTAATGATTCAATGAATTTTCTAGCTGGCGATATTGGTGGGACAAAGACACTATTAGCTATTTATCATTGGGATAATGGCTTGCAAAAGAGGTTTTTTAAAAAATATAATTCTACAGAATGGGATTCTTTTTATTCTATTGTCTCTGATTTTATATCTAATCTGCCTAAAGACATAGAACATCCTATTTGTGGATGTATAGGTGTCGCAGGCATCATTTTAAATAATTTTTGCAAGGTAACAAATCTTGATTGGGAAATAAGTTCTTTAAAGGTTCGTCAAATTGCAAATCTAAGAACATTTGAATTAATAAACGATTTCTCTGTATTGATATACGGAATAAAATATTTCAAAGAAACTCAATATACAAATATTCAGGTCGGGAATAAAACTAATAACAATTATAAAAACGGACTAGTCGCAATCTTGGGAGCAGGTACTGGGCTTGGTTTAACAAGAGGTTTAATTAATTCTAGGGAAATCACACTTTTACCTAGTGAAGGAGGTCATTGCGAATTCTCTCCAAGGTCAGAGAAAGAGTGGGAAATTTCTAAATGGCTTAAAAAAGATCTTCAACTTAAACGTTTATCTTTAGAGAAAGTTATTAGTGGATGTGGTTTGGGAAATTTAGGTCGATGGAGATTAATGAAAGAAGACGCAAAAAACCACCCTCTAAGAGATATGGCTCATAATCTTCACTCATCAAATCAACATAAAAAAGAATTTCCTGCACTAATAAGTCAATTAGCAAATGCTGGAGATGAGTTTATGCAAGAAGTTTTACAGATTTGGTTAAGCGCATATGGTTCTGCTGCTGGAGATATCGCTTTACAGGAGCTTTGCTATGGAGGATTATGGATAGCAGGAGGTACAGCTCCAAAACAACTCAAAGGAATAAAATCTGTAACTTTTCTAGAAGCCTTTAAAAACAAAGGTCGTTTTAGAAATTTCATAGAAACCCTTAATGTAAAGGCATTAATTGACCCTGAAGCTGGATTATTTAGTGCGGGCTGCAGATCTTACTTGCTAGCCAGCGAGATGGGAGACTTATCTAACAGGTAAAAATCAATGCGGGTTCCGCGAATAGGGCAAAAAGCAATAGTGGAAGTTCCTTCCACTACAGCAAACTTAGGTCCAGGGTTTGACTGCTTAGGTGCAGCACTGTCTCTGAAAAATGAATTCACTATTCAAAGGATTGAAGGAAATTCAGAAAGATTTGAGCTGATAATGGAAAGCGCTGAAGGGAATCATTTAAGAGGAGGACCAGAGAACCTTTTCTATAGAGCAGCTCAAAGAGTTTGGAAAGCAGCTAATATCGAACCTTTTGCTCTAGAAGCGAGAGTTAAACTTGCTGTCCCTCCTGCTAGAGGTCTAGGAAGCAGTGCTACTGCCATAGTTGCAGGCTTAGTTGGCGCAAATGCACTTATAGATTTTCCCCTGCCAAAAGAAAAACTTCTAGAACTAGCTATAGATATAGAAGGACATCCTGATAACGTGGTTCCATCGCTTCTTGGTGGGCTATGCCTTACTGCAAAAGCAGCCTCAGAAAGGTGGCGAGTTATTCGTTGTGATTGGGATAATTCAATAAAGGCTGTCGTTGCAATTCCATCACTAAGACTCAGCACAAGCGAAGCGAGAAGAGTTATGCCCAAGAACATCCCAATAGGTGATGCTGTAATGAACTTAGGAGCTATCTCTCTACTTCTTCAAGGTCTTAGAACTGGAAATGAATCACTTATTGCAGATGGAATGCATGATCGCCTCCATGAGCCTTATCGCTGGGGCTTAATCAAAGGAGGTCTTGAAGTCAGTAAAGCAGCTATATCGGCTGGTGCCTTAGGCTGCGCAATCTCAGGGGCTGGACCAAGTGTTTTAGCACTATGCAAAGAAAGTAATGGAAGGAAAATTAGCCAGGATATGGTCCGAGCATGGGAATTAGCAGGTGTTGCAAGTAGAGCTCCTATTTTGAGTCTTCAAACCGCAGGCAGCGAATGCGTTCAGATGCTTGATGGGTAGTTTTACTCATTATGGTCCCGATAACTGGTAAATTCTTTGTCATTCTCAATCACATTATGGAGGCGACTCTGCCCCTAGCGATTGAAAGCCAATCTTCTTTCCCCTGGCTTTCATCAATAGTTTTACTTCCAGTTATTGGGGCATTATTAATGCCCTTGCTACCGAAAGAGGAAAACAGTGATTCGTTTCTAGCAAGGAACCTGGCTATAGGTTTTCTTCTTGTTGATTTTTTATTAATCACAATTGTATTTGCAATATTCTTTGAAAAAAGTTCAGATCAACTTCAATTAATTGAAAGACTTAATTGGCTTCCATCAATTGGTCTAGAATGGTCTTTAGGAGTAGATGGTATTTCTGCTCCATTAGTTATTTTAAGTGGTTTAATAACGCTACTTTCTGCTATAGCAAGTTGGAAAATTAAGAACAAAACAAGACTTTATTTTTCATTATTATTAGTTCAAGCCTCAGCTCAAGCATTAGTATTTTTATCGCAAGATTTTTTATTATTTTTCCTTGCTTGGGAACTAGAGCTTGTTCCTGTTTATTTATTAATTGCAATTTGGGGTGGCAAAAAAAGACTTTATGCCGCGACTAAATTTATTTTATATACAGCTCTAGCATCACTCCTAATATTAATAAGTGGTCTAGCGCTTGCTTTATCTGGTGATACTTTTACTCTAAATTTAACTGAATTAGCTTCCAAAAATTATTCACAGACTTTTGGAATATTTTGTTATTTAGGTTTCTTAATAGGTTTTGGAGTAAAGCTACCTATTTTTCCTTTGCATACATGGCTTCCAGATGCTCATGGAGAAGCAAATGCTCCAGTATCAATGCTTCTTGCTGGAGTTTTACTTAAAATGGGAGGCTATGCATTATTACGATTTAATGTCCAAATCCTACCTGAATCGCATTTAAAATTAGCTCCTGCTTTAATCATCATTGGAATAGTAAATATTATTTATGGAGCATTAAATGCATTTGCTCAAGATAATGTAAAGCGACGCATTGCTTGTAGCTCTGTTAGTCACATGGGATTCGTTTTACTAGGTATTGGAGCAATAGATGCTCTAGGAATTAGCGGAGCAATGCTTCAGATGATTAGCCATGGATTAATCGCAGCTGCTATGTTCTTTGTTACTGGTAGCTTTTACGAAAGAACTAATACTCTATCAATTCCTAATATGGGAGGTTTAGCTAAGGTTTTACCAATTACTTTTGCTTTATTTTTGATTAGCTCATTAGCATCATTAGCTCTTCCAGGGATGAGCGGTTTTGTCAGTGAAATTACAGTTTTTCTTGGAATAACTAGCCAAGAAGAATTTACATCTATTTTCCGAGCAATTACAATTCTTCTTGCAGCTATTGGATTAGTACTTACTCCTATATATCTTTTATCTATGTGTCGTCGAGTATTTTTTGGCCCAAGGATTCCAGCACTAGCTATTACAAAAGAAATGAATAATAGAGAATTATCTATTGGCCTAAGCCTCTTGGTCCCTACATTGATAATAGGATTTTGGCCCCGCATTGCAATTGATTTATATGAGTCTTCAACAAATGCACTTGCCGAAGGGTTATTATCAAGTAATAATATTAACCTTATAAGTCAGACCCTCCAAATAGGTTAAATGATAAAAAACAATAAAAAAATTCCTGCTTTACTTGTTGGTAAAGGACTCCCAAAATACGATGAAATAAAACATGAAGATATAAATAAGTTTATTCCTATATTAATCAATGAGTTAAAAGCAAATTTATCATCTCTTGAGGAGATTTTAGATAATAAATTAAAAGCTAAAGCACTATTAAAATGGAATGAAGTTATTAAACCAATAAACGAAATCGAAGATCGCCTAAAATGGAGTTGGGGTTTAATTTCTCACCTTAATTCAGTCTGTAATAGCTCTGAACTTAGAGAAGCATATTCTAATCAACAACCTGAGGTTATTAAATTTGGAAATAAATTTAGTCAAAGTGAAATTATTTACAATTCATTGTTAAAACTAAATAATGATGATGATTCTCTTGATAAAACGCAAAAAAGAATTTTAAAGAAGGAACTGAATGCAATGAAACATAGTGGGGTCGGACTGAATTCATCAGAAAAAGAAATCTTTAATTCTATAACTCAGAAGCTTGCCGAACTATCTAATAATTTCAGTAATAATGTACTTGATTCTACAAACAATTGGAGCTTGTTATTAACAACAAAAGAAGAAGTAGAAGGTCTTCCAACCAGAATTCTAGAAACCTTTTCTACCGCAGCAAAAGCAGCTGGTCAAAAAGCCAGTGATGGCAAGAGTGATCCAACTCCAGAAAAAGGACCTTGGAGAATTGGTCTAGATATGCCCAGTTATATCCCTTTTCTTACTTATGCAAAAAAAAGGAGCCTAAGAGAAACAGCCTATAAAGCTTATGTAAGTAGAGCTAGCGAAGGTCTACTTAATAACAAAGAAATAATTGAACAGATCCTTTCTCTTAGAAGAGAGCAAGCTCAAATCCTTGGCTACGACAATTGGGCAGACTTAAGTCTCGAGAGCAAAATGGCAAAAAGCACTACTGAAGTTGAACAATTACTTGAAGAACTACGCGCTGCTGCAATTATTGTGGCCCAAAAAGAACTTAAAGAACTCAAAGCAATTGCTCAGCGAAATGGGGCTACTGAAGAAGCCAATAATTTAGCGCCTTGGGACATTAGCTACTGGTCAGAAAAACTTCGACAAGAAAAATACCATCTTGATAAAGAAGCTCTACGTCCATGGTTCCCATTACCTCAAGTTCTTAATGGTTTATTTGGACTATGTGAAAAGCTTTTTGATATCAAAGTTGTTCCTTCCTCAAAACCAAATATCCCAAAATGGCATAAAGACGTTCAAATGTTTGATGTCTTTGATAAAGATGGCACAGAGTTAGCGTCATTCTATCTAGACCCCTACAGCAGATCAGCAACAAAGCGAGGAGGTGCTTGGATGGATGAATGTCTAACAAGGAAAAAAGATTCTAATAACAAAATTGTTCTTCCTGTAGCTTATTTAATTTGCAATCAAACTCCTCCTCTGGAAAACACACCTAGTCTTATGAGCTTTGAGGAAGTTGAAACTCTCTTTCACGAATTTGGTCACGGACTTCAACATATGCTTACTAAGGTCGATTACCCTCAAGCAGCAGGAATTAACAATATTGAATGGGATGCCGTTGAGTTGCCAAGTCAATTCATGGAGAACTGGTGTCTTGATCGATCAACCTTAATGGATATGGCTAAACATTGGGAGACTGGTGAACAACTAGCTGAAGACGAGTTCAACAAACTTCGACTTAGTCGTACTTTTAATTCTGGGATGTCGACATTACGTCAAGTACATTTTGCTCTTACTGATCTTAAATTACATAGTGAATGGGATAAAAGTTTAGGTATTACACCAGATGAATTGCGAAGGCAAATAGCAACCTCCTCAACAGTCTTACAACCGATCAAAGAAGATCAATTTCTTTGTAGCTTTAGCCATATCTTTGCAGGAGGCTATTCTGCCGGCTATTACTCATATAAATGGGCGGAAGTCCTAAGTGCAGATGCATTCTCTGCATTTGAAGAAGTTGGTCTTGAAAAAACTCCCTTAGTAAAAGAAACAGGTAAGCGTTTCCGTGAAACAGTTCTCAGCATGGGTGGAAGCAGACCACCTCAAGAAATCTTTAAAAAGTTTAGAGGTCGGTCACCTTCAACAAAAGCTTTAATAAGGCATTCAGGACTTACTGCCTAGTCTTAAGAAACTCCCTAACAATGATATCAATTCCTTTTAAATTACTAATTAAACCTTTATGAGTTAAAACAGGTATTTGAAAGGAGGCTCCAACGGGAAGTACTGCTTCCCATCCAGGGAAAACCATCAAATCGAAAAAGCAAAAAAAACTGATGCACTTAACTATATTCAGTGAAGTACTATTCCAGTTTAATCGTTGTAAAAACAAGCTCCCTCTTTTCATTTGTCCAATTCCTGGGAAAAGCGCAGAAGGCACTAATTGTGCTGTATAGGTACCTTTATGAGGAGATCCAAGGCTTATAAACTTATTAGTACGTTTAGCGCCTGATAAATCTTGTAACCAGACCCTAGCAATTAATCCTCCCATAGAAAATCCAAGCAAATCGATAACTGTCTCTTCTCCAATTTCTTTTAAAATAAAAGTATCCAACATTTGAGCCAAATCACCAATAGGGACACGGCCCAATTTATGAGGCAAATGAGGCGTTAAAACAATAAAGCCTTTTTCCTCAAGTTCTCTAGCCAGTTGATTAAAAATCCTTGGGGTATCCCATAAGCCATGAACCAAGACAATATATCTAGTTTTCGTTACCATAAATAATTAACTAATTTAGAAATTTCGCCATCTTTCAACAGAAACACTTCCACTAAATCCGCTAACAGGAGGACTACATTTTCTCAACAAAACACTCATAGGTATTGATCCATATAGTTCTTCTAAGCAATCAAGTATTTGATCGCTATATTTCTCAATAGTGAGACAATGAATTTGAAATGAAAGCTTTTGGACTTCTTTTATCGCATGACTATAGTCAATAGATTTAGATAATTCATCGCTAACAGCTGCACTATCTAAATCCAGCCAAAACCTAAAATCAGCAATGAACTCCTGGCCTAGTAAACGTTCATGCTCTAAAACACCGACATGAGCCCATAGGTTAACTTCATGAACATGAATAACACCACTGTTAAGGCGATAATTGCTCATGTAGGGATGTCCTCATGTTTAAAACTTTTTACTCCAGTTGCATAATCAGCCGCAATATGACCATCTCCTATAAGAACATATTTATATGTAACCAATCCTTCCAATCCAACTGGACCTCTGGGAGGAAGAGTTTGTGTACTAATTCCTACTTCGGCTCCAAACCCATATCTGAATCCATCAGCAAAGCGAGTAGAACAATTATGGTATACCCCGGAACTATCTACAGACCTTAAAAACTTGTCAGCAATTTCATTATCCTTAGCGACTATTGCATCAGTATGACGTGATCCATAACTATTAATATGATCTAATGCTTCCTGAAGATCAGATACCACTTTAATCGAAAGAATTAAATCAAGGTATTCTGTAGACCAATCAGTCTCTTCACTCAAATTAGCTACACCTAGGCTATGACTCTTCTTATCTCCTCGTAGTGTTACTCCAAGTTTATCAAATGCAGGTATTGCTTTCTTTAAAAATGAATCGACTATACTCTCATGTAATAAAAGAGTTTCAATTGCATTACATGCAGCAGGGTATTGAGTTTTACTGTCAATTGTGATACGAATTGCTTTCTCAATATCAGCCGAAGCATCTACATATAAATGACAAATTCCATCAGCATGTCCCAAAACAGGTATTCGCGTATTGTCTTGTATAAATCTAACCAACTCGTTACTCCCGCGAGGAATAATTAAATCTATTAATCCTTCTAACTGAAGCATTGCCATGCTTTCTTGGCGGGAGGTAAGTAAACAAAGAGATTCTGATGCTATTTCTGTCTTAGACAATCCCTCCCTAAGAGCAGTCATTATAGCTTCGTTAGTCAAGATAGCTTCACTGCCCCCCTTTAAAAGGGCTCCATTCCCCGATCGAATAGCTAATGAAGCAATCTGGATCACTGCATCAGGTCTTGCTTCGAAAATCACTCCCAGCACACCTAAAGGAACTGTCATCCTTTTAAGAATTAATCCAGTATCTAATTCTCTATGAACTTGGCATAGGCCAATTGGATCATCTAGTTGTGCGACCTGACGCACACCTTCTACAGCGCCTTTAAGCTTTTCATGATTCAATTTTAATCTCGCTAAAAGTGATTGATTGAGACCATCATCTTTTGCCTTCTCAAGATCAGAATAATTCGCATCAACAATATCCTTGGATCTAGCAGTTAAAGCATCTGCCATAGAAAAAAGAGCATCCCGTCTTTGTTCATTAGTTGCTAAAGCTAAATTTTTAGAGGCCCTTCTCATTTCTGAGACTCTTCTATATAGCTCATTAGAAGGTTCTGGTATAACAGAAAGGTTTTGCATTGAACTAAAAGGTTTCCTTTAATCTCTCCTACAAAGTAATCATAGTACTTAAAAGTTTTTTGCGAGCTCTATATCCAACAGCCAAGGCTGCAGAATAAATCTGAACAGATGAACCATGTTCAGTCATAGAGATCTCACAATCATTTGTATCTTGAATATAAACTTTAGTCTTTAATCGAGCTTCTAGCCATTCGGCAAGAGGTACACCATCCCATTCTTTATAGCTACGAGATCTCTTAATAAATCTACAATCTTTATCGACGATACCTGGGAAACATAATCCAATATATTTAAGAGATCTAAAATCTTGATTACTACCAATAAATTCACAAATCTGAATTATTGTTGCACCTGGCATAAAAGGCTTAGGTGCCATAAGTTGAATCGCTTCGAGAAACTCTCCTTTAGTATCAAGAGCACAAATATTAATATTAGAAGGATTGATCTCAATGCCAATACCTAAACATTCTTCTTGATTCATACTTCAATATCTTATAAAAATTTCCAACTGACTTTGCCAATTCCCATTCTTATCAAAAGATCCTAAAACGCCAAAGTTTTGATTTAGTTGAAATGTCAAATTTCCCTGTGGTGCTATATCATCTCGGTTGGGAGTGGCTTGAACAGAAAAGGTTAACCTATCAGTCAAGTCTATACCTACTTCTGTGACCCAAGCCTGTTCAGGAGACAATTCTCCACGATTCTCTTCAGAACTAGAAGCTGACTGATTATCAATCGTTTCAGGATCCGAGACCGCAGCATTGACATAAGCAGGATATAAAGCAATTTGTAGTCTTTCACTTAAAGCACCACTTATATTTCCCAATACAGGAGTAATTAAAGATCTGTTCAAAACATCTGCAAAAACAGTACTATCTCTACCCTCAAATAAATTAGCAAGTGAGTTCCCCCCTATAAGACCTAACAATTCATTCTCTGGAATAGGTGGCGTACTGCGTAATTGATAATTATCTTTAAGACGATCTGCAGGCCCTGTAGCTATTACTTCTACTTTAACGAAACGTGACCCGCCTATACCAAAAGTACCTGATCCATTTTTATTAAAATCACTAGAAGAATTAAGGTCATTAGGATCTCTAACGGTATCAGGCACACGAGTAGTCAACTTAACATCAACATATGGTAAAAGTCCCATCGAGGGAACAAAGATCGCCACATTTGGTTCACGTCTATCCAAAATAAATGTAGTTGTAAATAAATTAACCCGACCATTCAATAGGCGCACTAAGCCACTAGCACTTAGCTCTTGATCTAAATCTCCATTAAGTATGAGGGATCCATCAATTTCAAAACTTGTCACAGGTGGGGAGATTATACGTAGACGAGGACCAAGCTTTAATCGAAGCTCATCAAAACTAACATTCGATAGTCCCTTGGGAATGGCAGAATTAATCATCTTACTCGCTGGAGCATTCTCATCACGTATAAACAAGACAAGAGGTGACTTCCTGTTCCACTTTTGTTCAGGGAATGAAGTAGCTTTATACGTCTTTGTATCTTTGAGCTTTTTAGATTCAATCACCTTCTGACTAGCTCTTCTTTGAGTGGAAATTGAACCTTTAGAAACTATTGCCTCCCCTCCAATTACAGGGTTAATTAGTGAGCCTCGTATTAGAAGATTAGTTGTCATATCGATATCTGCAAATGACGATCTAATTCGAACATCATTTGCTTTTATAGATAATGGGTTTTTCTCTAATTCTTCTGCTCTGAATAAAGCAATATTTCCATTCCCATTAATTCTTCCTCCTGAACCAACCCTTGCTCCCAAATTTAGGACCTCAACTCTATTGAAATCAAACACCATCGTCCCATTAATATCTTTAACTATTCTTTCGTTGACAACCAATTCTCCATTTTGTAAAACAAGAAATCCATTAGCAAAAGGCTTATCAATAGTTCCTGTAACCAATAATCTAAGGTCAGCACTGCCTTTGTTCCAAATCAAATCACCATCAAAAAAATCATCTAGAAAACTAATTCCATCGCCATGACTCTCAACCCTTAAATCAATCGGCAAAGTAGACATAAGGGGTATCTGACCAGCGATAGTTACTGGATTAGAAGAAGATGTACTTTGTAAGGCTATATTAAGTTCGACAATTGACTCCGAGAATGAAATTTTTCCTCGATTTAAAACGATTGATTCCTTACCTAAGCCAACCTGATTAAAAACAAGATCTGCAGTAACTTCAGGTCTTCTACTCCCTAAACGATATTTCCCTGTTAATCCGAACATTCCAGTTAGTCCAGATGGAGAAGGTATAAATAAGGAGAATAAAGAGAATGGAATATTAACAAAAGAGAATTCACCGTCACCAAGGGTCAAAGGACCTTTTATGGTCGCGGTAAATGGTTTAATATCAATCCCCTCATTGGTATTCTGATTTTTCGTCCAGAGTTTTCCTGATGCTTTTAAATCCATAGTTAACTGCTCTAGATCAGAGCCTTGAATTTCAATTACTGCATCTACATATCCACGAATATGATTTGGATCAATAATTTCTTTCTTATTTTGACTTTGTCGATCCTTAGAAACAGAAATTACTGAGCGAATCCATTCTCTAATCTGGCTATCTAAAGATTCTTCATTAGGTCTAATTACAAAGCTTCCGAGATCTTCAGCAGTGCCACTAGGTAATGGCGTTTCAATATTTACCTTTGGTAATTGGAGAGCACTTTTAATCAACCAAGAAGGACTAACTCTTTTAAGTTGTGTCTTTGTCTTCAGAGCTCCATCTACGCTACCCTTTGCGTTTATTGTGATTTGACCACTATCCAAAGGGAATAGATCTCCCTGAAATGAGTAGTTCTTCCCTGAATAGCTACCTACAAATTGAGCTTGTCTTAATTTAACTCCCATTACCCTTGGGTAACCAAGTGATAACTTTCCATCTATAATAAATGGATCAAGGTCAATTCCACCTTCACCCGAAAATTGACCGAATATTCTTTTGTAGCTCTTTTCAGGAGGTATCGCAACTTCAATTCGATCTAATCTAAAGTTTTCTGCCGTCCACTTATATTGCTCATCCTCTCGCCTAAGCAAAATATTACCTCCTAAACGTTTGATAAATAGATTTTCCAATCCCCAGTTTTCTCTTAACTTTGCTGAAATGGTTGAAGGAAGAGCTGCTCCAATAGATTGCATTTGCAATCTTCCTCCACCTCCTGATGAACCAAAGAATCTGCCCTGCCATTTTTCCTGCAAGCGAATTCTAGAAATCTGTGGGTTGTCCAGTGAGAATGAAAAATCTGTAGTTAAAGATGAAAGAAGGCCTTGAAGATTTCCAGTCGCCGACAAATTACCCGATATCGATTGATTAATTATTGAACTTAGAGAAGTGAGCGGGTAAGAATCGATCTTATATTTAGCAGTCAAAAAACCTGGAATTAACTTTTGTTTATCCAACACAAAAGGCAGTTCGGCATCGAGAGTAATCGATGTGTTTTTTTGATCAGCATGACTGAGTTCAGTAGATAAACCTAAGTTAAGATTCTCTGGATCTTTTAAAGGAATCTCCCCTTCGAGATTTCCTGACCATAAACCATATTTAAATTTTGTTAATGGCAACTTAAGAGAGTTATTTCTGCAATTCAATCCTGTCTTTTTGGAAGTAATCTGCTTATCAAATAAGCCGCCTTTGAAATTTAGATCAGTAACAGCTATTTTTCCTTTGCATTTAAGACTTCCTTGCTTAATTCCTAATTGTAAATCCCCATTAGCAATTCCACCTGTTTCAAACTTTAGTTGAGATGGCAAAAAACTCTCTAAAGGTTTTAAATCAAACCCTTGGAAGTCTAACTTCGTTTGAAAATCTATTTCATTCCAATTTCCACGTCCTGCAAGAGTGAAAGCTCCATAATCTGGAAAATCAAAAGCAAGACTTCCTTTTGCTTTACTGCTAGAAAGATTTAAACTTAATTCACCTGTTGTATTTACTAAAAGATTTGCCGGCTCTATAAAAACCTTCGCAGGATCATTTAAACGAAACATGATCTCAAGATTTCGAGGGCGATTATCTCTAAGTGATCCAAAAATCCAATATGAACCACTTTGATTACGTTTTAAATTAAATTTTGCTTCATTCAAACTTAAAATTACAATTGCTCGTCTGTTAAAGAAACTTGCGATAGGGGCTAGCTGAAGGTTGATACTAGAGGCTTCTACAGTCGATTGGTCCTTTTTAGCTGGTAATAATTTTGTAGTCCCAAAAGATACTCCTAAGAAACTTAAACCTTTATATTTTCCTATTGATAAAGAATGACCTAACTTCTCTGTAAGTTCTTGCTCTAATTGTGATTGATAACGTCCAATGAATTTGCTAACCAACCAATCTGTTCCAAAGAAAGAAACTCCTCCAATAGCAATAACGCCAGTCCCCAAGAGACTAGCTCTAAAAACTTTTAAGTATTTTTTCTTTATTCCCATGAATTTCTATCTACCTTTAGGGCAGCAATCAAAATATAAGGACTGAAAGTCATCTTCACCAGCTGATGTCCATTTCCCAAACACTTCAAAACGCAACTACATGGTTTGCATGGTCAGGATTGGCTTTAATAGTCCTAACTGTTTTGTTTTTCATTTTTAATTGGAACGGCAAATTTCGATTAGTAGGAGCAACGATATTTACGCTTTTACTTTCAGGAAGCTGCTGGGCCTTTACAGAGAGCTATCGCCCTCCTTTCACTGTAGAAGGTGCTGAATATGCACCTGTTGTATATGACAATGGGGGAGATTTAGTAGTCGCACAGGCAACACAAGGATTCCCAAAAGAAGCAGTACAACCAACCTTAGAGCAAATAGCTGGAAACCTTAAAGGTGGTGGTGGAAATAGATCACTTGTACACGTTCGGATTAGAAAGTTAGAGCCTGTTGATAACGGAATTAGTAAACCTGTAATTTTAGGAGAAGTAATTAGAGATGTAAGAAACAACCAAACTTTAATGAGTCCTGAATTAAATCCTATAGATATTTCTCAATTAGAGGAAGAAAATAAAAATCTTATAGATCTATCTCAATCAGAGGATGAAAATCAAATTTATCTAGACACAGAAAGCTCAGTCAATTGATAGATAACAAAGATTTTTTTAATATTCCAAGAAATTTCAAGGAAGAGAAGAAAGCTCTTATCTCGATTGGTATAGATTCATTGTTTAAGCTTCAGGGAATCAGAGACTCCGACATATTAAAGATTGTAAATATCAGAGATAGTCTTGCTACTGCGAAAAATCTCAAACGTCTCAGATGTATAGCAACATTAATGTTGGAGCTTGAAATTCCTCAAGAAGAAGCAGCTTTATTAATGCATTCAGGAGTTGCTTCTATAAAAGCATTAGCATCACTAACCCCCCAAGAATTGTTGAATAGAGCAGGACGATTAGAAAGACTTCTTAATTCACAAAGAACATCCCCTATAAATCTTCAAAAAGCTAATGTTTTGATAACAAAAGCAAAGAATAGGCAAAAAAATAACTGACCTATACAAAGCCACAAATCACTATTTTTAGGATTGGAATAATAATTGATAAAAGCTTTATAAGAATGATCTACATAATTGCATTAATGATCTCAATACTGGGAGCGCCTACTCTTGTCAAAGCACAATCAGGTCTTTTAGATAATGTAAAAAGGAACCCTTCTGAAGCACGTCAGTTATGTTCTAAATTTAGATCTCTAAACGAAAAAGGAATCTCATCAAGCTCAAAAGAATCAATAAGTAAAATTTCTCAAGAAAGGAATATTAAAGAAATTGATGCTGAAATTCTTTCAACTTATGTAAGAGCACTACATTGCCCGAATGTCTTCTGACAAATTATTTCCTTTGTCAGATGTAATCCATCGTGATGAAGATCTAACTCTTGATGATGGAATCAAGCTTAAATCAAGAATATGGTTTCCTAAGAAAAAGAAAAAGTGGCCTGCATTGCTAATGCGACAGCCATATGGAAAAGAAATCGCCTCAACAGTTACATATCCCCATCCATCTTGGTTAGCTCAAAATGGTTTTTTAGTAATTATTCAAGACGTACGAGGGCAGGGAGAATCAACCGGTCATTTCTCCGGATTTGGACAAGAAGCAGAAGATACTAGTCAGTCACATCAATGGGCAAGGAACTTGCCTGAATGCAATGGTTTACTAGGGACATATGGATTTTCATATCAAGGCTTAACACAACTCATAGCGATCCCTGGCACTCATCCTCCTGAATGCATGGCCCCTGCCATGACTGGACTTCATGAAGGAACTCACTGGAGTTGCCAGGGGGGGGCTTTTTGGTGGCATATAGGGATTTCATGGGGCTTACAATTAGCCGCTTTAAAAGCTCGGCGTGAAGGTAATTCAGATGAATGGAATGAAATTAGACGAAGTCTTGAAAATGGAGATTACCTAAGATATGGAACCGATTTACTGCAAAAATATGACCCTGAAGGAATGGCTCAAAAATGGCTAGACAATTCAAAAAATTCTTGCAATAGTTGGACTATTCATAAGCCATTGAAAACTTGGCTTAAAAAACCAATGCTTTTAATTGGAGGATGGTGGGATCCCCATTTAGTAGGCGTCTTAGATATTTATCAACAATCTTTAGAAGCCGGAGGCAATCCATCACTTCATATTGGACCAGCAAGTCACCTTGAATGGTGGGAAGGATCTCAAAAAATTCTCCTAAATTTCTTTAAACAAAATCTACAGAAATATCAAAACATTGTTCCTCTTAAATCAGAAAAACAATTATGGAATATCACCACAAAAAGATGGGCTCAATTGAAAAAATTTCAGCCAAGCCCCCCAACATGGGGCTTGATTAATTATGGCTTAGCAAATATAAGCTTTAAGGAAGGCTTACTTGAACCTCACTCAAAAGGTGCAGGATCAATAATCTTAGTTCATGATCCATGGAGGCCAATCCCAGCCATAGGAGGTCACTTAAGTCCCACTCCTGGCGAAGTAGATAGAAGTGATATTGATAAAAGATTTGATATTGCAAAATTTACTAGTTGCCCACTTAAAGAGACTCTTTCTATAGAAGGAATTCCAATTCTTAAAATTCAAGCATTTGCGGATCAAAAAGGTTTTGATCTATGCGTTGCATTATCTCTAGTTGATCCTGTTACAACTAAAGCAACTCAACTTTCTACGGGGTTTATCAGAATAATTGGTGAAGAAGCTTTAAAAACTTCTTGCAGAACAATTAATCTTCAACCAATTCTTGCTGATTTCCCTAAAAATATGTGCCTTCGGATATCTATAGGTGGATCAGCTTGGCCTGCAATTGGTATTAACCCTGGCGATCCTAAAAAAACATGCGGTGCCCCTTCTCCAGACTGCTTAGTAACAAATATTTCTCTAGATTTTTCAGACTCAAAACTTTCCTTCTCGCCATTAATTACTCACGAAGGGTTTCAAGATTGACAGGAGTCGGATTAAGCTCAGGAATTAACCTCTCCAGTCAATTATGACCAAAAGTGTGATCCTCGACTGGATATCGGCAGAAGGGCAAAAGCTCGCTGAATGCAAACACGCAAATCCATTTTCACTCTTAGGTCCTCAACCTTATGAAAAAGAATGGATCATTCGCATTTGGATGCCTCAAGCAGAGAGCGTAGAACTCATAACAAATAACTCGAAAATTGAACTTACCAACCCAAATCATCCTTGGATTTTTGAAACCTTAATTGAAAAAGATCTAAAAACTAACTATGAGTTAAATGTCAATAGAGGGGGGATAAAACAATCTCAATACGATCCTTGGGCTTTCAGAAATGAATGGATGGGAGAACTAGATAGGCATCTGTTTGCAGAAGGGAATCATCACCATATCTGGGAAAAAATGGGGGCCCATTTAACTACTATTAATCAAATAGATGGAGTGATGTTTTGCCTTTGGGCTCCAAATGCAAAAAGTGTTTCAATCCTTGGTGATTTGAACTCTTGGGATGGGCGCCATCACCCTATGCAAAAAAGACTTGGAGGAATTTGGGAATTATTTATTCCAGGGTTCAAAGAAGGAGATTTATATAAATATGAAATTCGTTCTCAAGAAGGACATTGTTATCAAAAAGCTGATCCATATGGCTTCCAACATGAAATCAGGCCTGCCACCAGTTCTATCGTTGCAAAGATAAATAATTATCAATGGAAAGACTCTAAATGGATATCTAATAGAGACAACCAAAATCCTCTCTATAAACCAATATCAGTATATGAAATGCATCTTGGAAGTTGGATGCATTCCTCAATAGATAACCCATATATAAATAAGAACGGTAAGCCTAGAGAATCTGTTCCTGCAGCTGAAATGAAACCTGGTTCAAGGCTATTAACTTATCCAGAATTATCTGACCAAGTAATACCTTATGTAAAAGAAAAAGGCTTTACTCATATTGAATTAATGCCAATCTCAGAGCATCCATTTGACGGCTCATGGGGGTATCAGGTAACAGGTTGGTACGCTCCTACAAGTAGATATGGATCACCAGACGAATTTAGGGAATTTGTAGATAAGTGTCATGAAGAAGGCATAGGCGTAATTCTTGATTGGGTTCCTGGCCACTTTCCTAAAGACGGACATGGCCTAGCTTTTTTTGATGGTAGTCATCTATATGAACATTCTGACCCAAGAATTGGAGAACATAAAGAATGGGGGACACTAATTTTCAATTACAGTCGAAATGAAGTCAGAAATTTCCTTGTAGCTAATTTAATTTATTGGTTTGAGCAGTTTCATATTGATGGAATCCGAGTAGATGCAGTTGCCTCTATGCTTTATCGAGATTATTTGAGACCAGAAGGAGAATGGATCCCTAATGAAAATGGTGGCAATGAAAATACTGAAGCAGTTAAATTTCTTCAACAAGCAAATCATGTCCTCTTTCAACACTTTCCTGGTGCTCTTTCAATTGCAGAAGAATCAACAACATGGCCTGGAGTTACTAAACCAACTGATATAGGTGGCCTTGGGTTCAACCTAAAATGGAATATGGGCTGGATGCATGACATGCTTGATTATTTTGAACTTGATCCATGGTTTAGACAATTTCATCAGAACAACGTCACTTTCTCAATTTGTTATAACTTTACTGAAAATTTCATGCTTGCCTTAAGTCATGATGAAGTCGTTCATGGTAAAAGCAATCTCTTAAATAAAATGCCAGGTGACGACTGGCAAAAGCATGCAAATACAAGAGCTCTACTTGCCTATATGTGGACACATCCAGGTAAAAAAACAATATTTATGGGAATGGAATTTGGTCAAAGGAAGGAATGGAATGTCTGGGACAGCCTTGAGTGGGAACTTACTCAATATGAACCTCACCAAGGTATTCAAAGTTTAGTTAAAGATCTAAATAAACTATATAAAGCACAACCAGCGTTATGGAGAGATGATTTTGAAGAATATGGTTTTCAATGGATAGATTGTAATGATAATAAAAACTCAGTAATTAGCTTTATGAGAAGAGAAAAGACTTCTGGAGAATGGCTAGTAATTATTGCGAATTTCACTCCTCAATCACATTCAAATTACAGAATTGGAGTTCCAGTAAGTGGCTACTATGAAGAACTTCTTAATACAGATTCCGCATCTTATGGAGGCTCTAATGTCGGGAATATGGGAGGCAAGGTCACAGATGAATGGAATATACATGGATATGATTACTCACTAGATTTATCACTTCCACCCCTCAGTGTTTTAGTTCTTAAACATAATCCCCAAAAATCACTATAAACAAAGGATTTTTAAACGAATAACTCTTAAAGAAATCAAAAATGAAATCCATTAAAATCCAAAAACGTGTGAAGAAGCTTCTGAATCAAGTTCTCTATAGTTCTTGATTGCATAGTTTTCTAGTAAATTTCTCGTTTGACATGTCCTAAATAATGAGTGAATCCATTCCTTTATTGCTCCGTGCAGCAAATGGAGAACCAGTAGAACGTCCGCCGGTATGGATGATGCGACAAGCTGGAAGGTATATGAAGGTCTATAGAGATCTTCGAGATCGCTATCCAAGCTTTAGAGATCGCTCTGAGAATCCAGATCTTTCATACGAAATCTCCATGCAACCATTCAGAGCATTCAAGCCTGATGGAGTAATACTTTTTTCAGATATTTTGACTCCTTTGCCAGGTATGGGAATTGATTTCGATATTGTTGAAAGCAAAGGTCCATTAATAAATGAACCTATAAGGACTCTTGATCAAATCAAATCATTACGGCCATTAATACCTCCAGAAAGCACTGCTTTTGTTGGGCAAGTATTAAGTCGTCTAAGAGAAAGTGTTGGCAACGAAGCAACTGTTTTGGGGTTTGTTGGAGCTCCTTGGACTTTAGCTGCCTATGTTGTTGAAGGAAAAAGCAGCAAAAATTACGCTGTTATAAAGGCAATGGCATTTCAGCAACCCGATTTACTTCATCAATTGCTTGATCATTTTGCAGAATCCATTGCAATCTATTTGAGATATCAAATAGATTCCGGAGCTCAAGTTGTTCAAATGTTTGATTCTTGGGCAGGTCAATTAAGTCCAATTGACTATGATACTTTTGCTGCTCCTTATCAAAAAAAGGTAGTAGACCTTTTAAAAGAATCTCATCCTAAAACTCCTGTAATACTTTATATCTCAGGTAGTGCAGGTGTCTTGGAAAGAATGGCAAAAACAGGAGTAGATATCGTTTCTCTTGATTGGACAGTCGATATGGCGGAAGGATGCTCAAGACTTCCTCAAAATATTGGTATTCAAGGCAATGTTGATCCAGGACTTCTTTTTGGATCTCCCAAATCAATCAAAGATAGAATTATTGATACTGTAAATAAAGCCAAAGGTCGTTCTCATATATTGAATCTTGGCCATGGAATACTTCCAGGGACTCCAGAAGAAAATGCAAGAGTTTTCTTTGAAACAGGAAAGAATATTAATGAACTTATCCATTATTAATTTTTGAAAACAGCTCGAATACTTATAACTGGTGGAAGTGGTTGTGTAGGGCAGTACATAACCTCATGGCTACTTAAAAATACAGATTCTGAACTAGTTCTATGGGTCAGAGATCCTCTTAAGCTAACTGCAATTGATCCAAATCATCCAAGAGTTAAGTTAATAATTGGAGACCTGCGACAACCGAGTCTTTTTGCAGAAGAACTTTCAACGGTTACACGGGTTATTCATACAGCTACAGCTTGGGGGGACCCAAGTCGAGCATATGAAGTGAATGTTATTGCTGTAGAGAAACTCTTAAATCTTCTTAACCCTGAAATAATTGAACAAATTATTTATTTTTCCACAGCAAGTATTCTTAAACATAATTTAACTCCGTTACCTGAGGCTTTCAGATTTGGAACCGAATATATTCAAACTAAAGCAAGATGTTTTCAAGAACTTCAAGATCATCCCTTAGCCAATAAAATAATTGCGGTTTTTCCTACGCTTGTTTTTGGAGGGACTTTAGATGATAAAGATCCCTTCCCTGTAAGTTACTTAACTAAAGGATTAAAAGAAGTCTCCAACTGGCTTTGGCTAGCTCGTTGGATAAAAATATCTTCTAGATTCCATTTCATTCATGCAGCTGATATTGCTTTTATATGTGGTCACTTAGCTAGTAATCCGCATGAATTCAATTCAGAAGAAACCAAAGATAGTGTCAAAAAATTAGTTCTAGGACAACCAGAAATTTCAGTTGAAAAAGCGGTATCAATTCTTTTAGCTTGGAAAAGGATGTGCAAGACTCCAGCAATCCCATTATGGGATTGGCTTATCGAATTTTTGATAAGGTTTCTACCAATAGAAATCAACAATTGGGATCGATACAGTATTAAGCAAAAACATTTTGTACATCATCCAATTACTTCTCCAGAAAGCTTTGGAGCAAAAAGTTATGCGAAGACACTAAATCAGGTATTACATGTTTCAAAATTAAGTAGAGAAAAAAAGCACTAAAGGGGCTAAGATGTATTGAGAAATATAAGATCACATGGTTTCCTTATTCAGATCTATTGCAGCAGCTTGTTTTTCATTGTTCCTAGTAATTGCTCTAGGAGTTTCATCTGTACAAGCAAAAACAGTAGAAGTAAAACTTGGAACAGATGCAGGAATGCTTGCATTTGAGCCCAATAACATCACCATAAGTGCTGGTGACTCAGTTAAATTCGTCAACAACAAACTAGCTCCTCATAATGCTGTATTCGATGGCAATGATGACTTAAGTCATCCTGATCTTGCATTTGCTCCTGGCGAATCTTGGGAAAGAACTTTTTCTGATGCTGGGACTTATGATTTTTATTGTGAGCCTCATAGAGGAGCCGGTATGGTTGGGAAAGTAGTTGTTCAGTAATAAGACAAGAATATTTAAGTATTCAAAATTCAAAAAAAGAGGTGGTTATTTATAACCACCTCTTTTTTTCTTAAAAAATCATTACTTATCAAATTTTAGTTTATACGTTACTTTTATTATAATTAGATTTTAATTTATGTCGCAAGAAGAGCTTTCAGACTTCGTACAAGCAGTAGAGCATAGTTTATCTCTTAGAAAAAAAATCTATAAAGTAAATAATTTAAATGAACTAATCTCTATTGCAAGTAGTTATGGATTTAATTTCAGTATTAATGATATTAAAAATGATTTAATCTCAGATGAAGCCAAAAAATGGTTTAAAGAAAGCGAAATTCCCGCAATAAGAAAACCAAAATAAATTTAATTTTTGATTTAAGTATGACTACTTAACTTTTTTATTCTAATAATCCTCTAAGTAGAAATAACCGAACTATTCTAGTATTCACTCTCATAAGATCGGTTAACCTACTTATCAACTATTTTTTTAAGAAATAAGTTAACGATTATAGGAATAATAAAAATGCAACCTAATTCTGATCAATTTACAGAACAATCATGGTCTTCAATAATCTCAGCTCAAAATTATGCTCTTGATCAATACCACCAAACTATTGAAACCGAACATTTACTTAAATCACTACTATCAAAGAATGACTTAGTTAAAAGGGTTTTAGAGAAAAATAAAGTTTCGATAGAAAGTCTTTTTATTAATTTAGAAGATTTCATAAGAAAGCAACCAAGATTAAACCAGAAAACTGAATCTCTATTTCTAGGGAAAAGCCTGAATGAAGTTTTATCTAAAGCAGAAAACCATAGAAAATCTTATGAAGATAAATATATAGCAACTGAGCATTTACTATTAGCATTAATCAACGATAATCGCTGTTGTAAAAAATTATTAAATCAAGAAAACTTAAATGAAGAAAAATTAATTTCAACTATAAATGAAATAAGAGGAACTCAAAAAGTGATTGATCAACATTCAGAAGGAAAATACGAGTCATTGAAAAAATATGGAATCGATCTAACGGCAGCAGCGCGAGAAGGAAAACTTGATCCCGTAATAGGAAGAGATGAAGAAATTAGAAGAACTATTCAAATACTTAGTAGAAGAACAAAAAATAATCCTGTATTAATTGGAGAACCAGGCGTTGGGAAAACTGCGATTGTAGAAGGTCTTGCTCAAAGAATTATTAATGGAGATGTTCCATCAGCACTTCAAGAACGTCAATTAATTTCATTAGACATGGGAGCTCTCATCGCAGGTGCCAAATATCGCGGCGAATTCGAAGAAAGACTTAAAACCGTCTTAAAAGAAATAACCAAGTCTGAAGGTCAAATAATTCTCTTTATTGATGAAATACATACTGTAGTTGGAGCTGGTGCTAGTGGCGGTGCAATGGATGCAAGCAACCTCCTCAAACCTATGCTTGCCAGAGGTGAACTTAGATGCATTGGAGCCACAACACTAAATGAACATAAGCAACATATAGAGAAAGACCCTGCATTAGAAAGAAGGTTTCAACAAGTACTTATTAACGAGCCCACAGTAGAGGACACTATTTCAATCCTTCGTGGACTAAAAGAGCGCTATGAAGTACATCATGGTGTAAGGATTGAAGACAATGCTCTAGTTGCTTCTGCTGTATTAAGCAAAAGATATATCGCCGATAGATTTCTTCCAGACAAAGCAATAGACCTTATTGACGAATCTGCTTCTAAATTAAAAATGGAAATAACCTCAAAACCAGAAGAAGTTGATGAAATTGATAGAAAAATAATTCAACTTCAAATGGAAAAACTTTCTTTAGAACGAGAATCAGATATTGCAAGCAAAGAAAGACTGGGTCTTATTGAACTTGAATTAAAAGATCTGATTAATAAGCAAACATCATTAAATGCTCAGTGGGTAAAAGAAAAAGAATCAATAAATGAAATCTCTAGGATTAAGGAGGATATGGAGAAAATACAGCTTCAAATAGATCAAGCGAAAAGAAATTATGATCTAAACAAGGCGGCTGAATTGGAGTATGGAATACTAAATAATCTCCAAAAAAAATTACAGAGCAAAGAAACTACATTAGAAAAAGAACACAACCCAACAATCAATTTATTACTAAGAGAAGAAGTTACAGAGAATGATATAGCAGAAGTGATTTCAAAATGGACAGCAATACCAATCTCCAAATTAGCTCAGTCAGAGATGGAAAAACTTCTTGAGCTTGAGGACGCTCTTAAAGAAAAAGTTATCGGTCAAGACAAAGCAGTAGTTTCTATTTCTGAAGCAATACAAAGATCAAGAACAGGATTGAGTGATCCAAACCGCCCAATAGCAAGTTTCTTATTTCTTGGACCTACAGGCGTTGGAAAAACTGAACTTTCAAAATCATTAGCTGTTCAGCTTTTTGACAGTGAGCAAGCAATGATAAGAATTGACATGTCCGAATATATGGAGAAACATTCAATCAGCAAGCTTATTGGAGCTCCTCCTGGTTATGTTGGTTATGAAACTGGAGGTCAACTTACCGAAACAGTAAGAAGAAGACCCTATTCAGTACTTCTTTTTGATGAAATAGAAAAAGCTCATCCAGATATATTCAATATAATGCTTCAAATATTAGACGAAGGTAGGCTTACTGACGGGCAAGGAAGAACAATTGATTTCACAAATACCATAATTATTCTCACAAGCAATATTGGAAGCCAATCAATAATTGATCACTCAATAAATGATCACAAAAGAGAAAATATGGAACAATTAATAAATCAATTATTGAGTAAAACATTTAAACCTGAATTTATTAATCGCTTAGATGAATCAATTATATTTAATAGCTTAACGAAACAAGACTTATCAAAAATAATTGACATTCAGATCAAATCTCTCTCGCAAAGACTTAAAGAAAAAAAGATAGATCTTGAACTTAGTGATCTTTCAATTGAATGGATTGCAGAAAAATCATATGATCCAATATTTGGAGCAAGACCTCTGAAAAGAAAAATAAAGAAGCTACTTGAAACGCCAATATCTAAAGGCATTCTTAAAGGAGAATTTATTTCGGGTTCAAAAATAAGTGTTAATCTGTTAAATGAAAAATTAGTTTTATCCTAATAGAAAATTAATTTCTAGAATAAAAAATAATCTCAAAGAAGTAAACCCTTTCTACTTATTTTAAATCCTCTCCATGAACCAATCAGGAGTATTCTGAAAACATGCTGAATTAAATTGATTTTCCCTGGCTTCAGCTCGCCAACAGCAAGTCCTTCCTCCATCTTTTTCTAATAAAAGAGTATTAGCCCATTCCCAAATCAACCTAGATGAAAATTCCATCCCTACATTTTTCATTATTCGAAGATCAAGAGCACCTTTCTTGTGAAGTTCTTTCCAAGTATCCATCAATGGATCATCTAGATTCACTAAAAATGTATGATCAAATTGCATAAGGAGTTTTTGTTCAAGTTTTTTCAAGCCAGAGAAATCAACAACAAACTCATTTTCATCAAGCTTATTTGCAGCAAACCAAAACCTAAAGCTTCTACTATATCCATGCACAAACTTACAATGCCCGTCATGTTTCCATTGTCTATGGCAACAAGGAAAGTCATCAAAACTCTTACTGCAAGAAAATTGGAAAATAGGAATAGACATCCAATAAACGTTTAAGGAAACTATAAGTAGATCTCAAGAAAAATTATTACTGGCATAACACTATGACTCCCATGCGTCGACCCTTCATAAATGAACTTTGTTTTAATGAAAATGGACTCATTCCAGCAATAGCCCAAGATTGGCTTGATGGAGCTGTGCTAATGATGGCATGGATGAATGAAAATTCACTAGAAGCAACTCTCAATACCGGGGAAGTTCACTACTGGAGTCGTTCAAGAAAAGAATTATGGCGTAAAGGCGCCACTAGTGGTCATACACAAATATTGAAAGACATTAGATATGATTGTGATGCTGATGTCTTACTTCTTATTATTGAACAAATAGGTACATCTGCATGCCATATGGGTTCAAGAAGTTGTTTCTTTAATCAAATAATTAAAGAGACCAAAACAAAAAATTTAATCCCTCCAAGTGATGTATGTAGTGAATTGTTCAAAGTGATAGAAGAAAGAGAATTAAATCCTCAAGATGAAAGCTACACAAATAGTCTATTAAAAGAAGGAGAAAATAAGATTTTAAAAAAACTTGGCGAAGAACATGCTGAATTCATAATGGCCTGCAAGGATAATGATCCTTATGCAATATCTAATGAAGCGGCTGATTTGATTTTCCATTTACAAGTTGCTTTAAAAACTTATAATGTTCAATGGAAAGATGTCCTTGAAGTTCTAGTTAAAAGGAAAGGGAAAAGACGAAAAATAAACGAATAGTCACTAATTCCAATTAAAAGATTAGCCTCAAATAAATTTTCTACTCCGATATAATCAATTTTTAATTTTCACAAATTAAGACCAACTCCTCTAGCCATAAGTGTTGCGAACAAAGGGATCAATGAAAATCCTATTAGTTCAATATTAATTATTTTGCGAAGACGAAGAAGTAATTTCAAATCTAATTGCGGAAGGTCACCCTTACTTAAAGGAAATGCCCAAAGGATATAAGTAATTGTTGGATATAGAGAAATTGCCCCTACAGAAAGGAAAAGTCCTACTTTTATCCAAAACATTGGATTATCAAGATAAAATTCTATCCCTTGTCCAAAATATAAAACTCTGAAAATGCCCGATATCAAAAGCGCTAATGCTGCAATTCCATATACAACATCAATTATTACAATTGTTATTGCTTCTTTACGATTAAGTGAAACCTTTAAAATTGTCCTTTCTAAAACCAGTGCTCCAAAACAAATCATGAAGCTCAAATAATGAACATAAGCAATACCTGCCTTTTGAAAAACAGGATTACCAAAAATCATTCCCAGGGGCATGGGATAAAAAAATCATTCTAAATAGCCTAACTAGAAACCAATCAATATAAGAAGCATGTCTCTTTACCTAAAAAAAACTATAAAATCATCAAGATATTTGCAATATTCTCCAAATAATGTCAAAAATCGATCAAAAAAAACTATCAATTCCGAACTATTCATTACGCAAAATGCAAGTTAACATTTTCTCTCTAGATTAAATGTATAAATCAGGTAAAAATCGTGAGTTCTTTAAGTGATTTTCTTGGAGAGATTGGCCGACACCCACTTCTTACTCCTGAGCAAGAACTCACGATGGGTAGAAAAGTTCAAATAATGGTTGCCTTAACTCAAAGATGCCAACTTGCCGGAGGGAAAGGTCCTGAATGCAATTACACAGAAAAAGAAAAAAGAGAAATAAAAATTGGTGAAAAAGCAAAGAATACAATGATTGAGGCCAATTTAAGACTAGTAGTGAATCTTGCGAAGCGTTATCAGGGAAAAGGGCTTGAATTACTTGACTTAATCCAAGAAGGAACATTGGGATTAACAAGAGCAGTAGAAAAATATGACCCCAAAAGAGGGCATCGCTTTTCAACATATGCTTACTGGTGGATTAGACAAGGCTTAAATAGAGCACTTTCAACTCAAAGTAGAACAATACGAATACCTGTAAATATCAATGAAAAACTTACGAAGCTAAGGGCTGCAAAGTCCCGTTTAATGCAAGAGAAAGGTTTCCCTCCTACAAGTGCTCAAATAGCAAAAAAAATGAACATATCATTAGAGGATGTTGAAGAATTACTTGCTTGCGAGCTTCGAAGCATCACTGTGAGCCTCCAAGGTGCTATTAAATCAAAATCAGAACCTTCCGAACTTGTTGATTTATTGCCAAGTGAAGAGACCCCTCCAATGGAACTTGCTGAATTAGCAGAAAGGAGCGATTCAGCCTGGTCATTACTAGATCAAGCGAATCTGACTGATAAGGAACGCACTATAGTTAGTCTTCGTTTTGGATTAGATTCAACTAATGAGTGGAGAACTTTAGCTGAAGTTGCACGCCATATGAATTGCAGCAGAGAATATTGTCGGCAAGTTGTCCAAAGAGCCTTAAGGAAACTCAGAAAAGCTAGCTTAAATAGCGGTATTGGATATGAGATTAAAGTTGAAAGCGAATATTAAAGCCAAAAAACAAACTTCAATAAAATCCATATTATCTATAGGCATTATAAATTTTCAGCAAAAATGAAGTCATTACAAAATCAAAAATCCAAATATGCAAAATAGAAATAATTCAAAACAAGATTTTTATGAAACTGAAGTTATAGATAGTTCAGTTATAGACGAAGGAATTCTCAAAAAGATCCTACTCAAAGCAGGACGGGCGATCGCTCAGCCTGCTTTTGAAGCCTTTGAAATAATGATAGATCCTTATACTCCTTCTGAAGCTAGACTTTCCATGCTCGCCGCGCTTACTTATCTTGTAATGCCTCTGGATTTAATGCCAGATTTTATTCCTGTCGGTGGATTCAGCGATGATTTGGTTGCACTTACAGCCGTCATAAGTCTTTGGAAAAGTCAGGCAACCCCTCCTATCAAGCAAAGAGCCCGAGAAAAGCTTGATAAATTATTTAACTTATAAAACAATGAAAAGGTGGTCAAAAGAGACAGAGGATCAAATTGCCCTGTTAATCAAAGATTGGCTAAGAAACAAAAACAAAACTCAAGCTGATCTTCGTGAAGAACTTCATGCAAGTTCCTCTAGGATGCCTTTCTTATTAGAGGTCTTGCAAAAAGAGTATTCATTAGGGGGCATAACTAAAGTTGCTGCTCGGCTTTGTTCAATAGAAAGTAATTGGTCTGCTGAAAACAAAGAAATTCATGAAAATCAAGAAAATTCCGATCCTTTTAATCAACTTGATCTCTTATTAGAAGAACTTCAAGAAGATCTAAGTCCTTAATTCAAGAAGGAATCTGATGATTAAGCGATTGACAAGAAAAAAAGTTCAAAACCTTATTTTTAATTTAATAAAAAGTCTTAGATTAATTTCAATTATTTTTTTTCTTGGTTCAACATTCCTAACTTTCTCAAATCAATCATTAGCTCTTAATAACTCCCAAGGTGAACAAATTTTCATTCAACATTGCTCAGGTTGTCATATAAAAGGAGGAAATATCATTAGAAGAAATAAAACTCTAAAAATGTCTTCATTAAAACGTAATGGAATAGATAGTCCAGAAGAAATTGCAAAAATCGCAAGATTTGGCACTGGAAGTATGAATGGATATGAAAAAGTTCTCAATGAAGAAGTCGCTCAAGTTGTTGCAAATTGGATTTGGGAACAATCTCAGAATGCTTGGACCCAAGGATAAATTTCAAAACTAGTCCATATATCCTGCTTCCAATAAACGTCATCTTGAATAATATTCCTTAATTCATCAAGACTAGAAATTTGAAAGATACCAAAAACATATCTTGTACATTTTGTTGGTCCTAAGGTAATAAGTATCCCTTGTTGCTTAAGAATAGCCAGCCTATCTAGATGCTCATCACGAAAAGGTGCTCGCTTTTGAATAGCATTGTCACAGTATTTACCCCAAAGAACAAATCGCTCCATGATATTGATGGTTAATTAACCCTTGCAAATTAACATCCTAATGTTGACACAATTGGCTTATATATTGCTATGTTAATTAGGTAGATTATTTTATTACAAAATTATGCTCACAGGTAGCGACCTACTCACCAAAGTCAAAGAAC
>CETG01002981.1_pt1 | contig 33271 bp, 32 predicted proteins | sample 361471 | NCBI WGS metagenome assembly CETG01 (sample SAMEA2622696, study PRJEB7988) | marine metagenome | isolation source: saline water (ENVO:00002010), including | reverse complement strand
GGAATGACAATGGCAATAAGCAAATCCAAAGAAGAGGGTTGCGAAGCTGTTATATGTGCAAGTACAGGAAATACCTCTGCTGCTGCTGCTGCTTATGCATCAAGAGGAGGGTTAAGATGTTTTGTCCTAATTCCAGATGGATTTGTTGCCCAGGGAAAACTAGCACAAGCATTAATGTATGGAGCAGAAGTAATTTCTATTAAAGGTAACTTCGATGATGCATTAAAAATTGTTAGAGAATTATCGGCAAAATATCCAATAACTCTTGTAAATTCTGTAAACCCATACAGAATAGAAGGTCAAAAAACAGCTGCTTTTGAAATTATAGATGACTTAAAAATAGCACCTGATTGGCTCTGCATACCAATGGGTAATGCAGGAAATATAACAGCATACTGGCTGGGCTTTAAAGAGTACTCAAAAAAGAAAAAAAGATTGAACATGCCAAAAATGATGGGTTTTCAGGCATCAGGTTCAGCTCCTTTAGTGAATAATATTATTGTAAAAAATCCAGACACAATAGCTACTGCGATAAGAATTGGAAATCCAGTTAATAGAGAGAAAGCTAAAACAGTTAAAAAAGAAAGCAAAGGAGATTTTCAATCAGTTACTGATAATGAGATAATCAGTGCTTATAAGATCCTGGCAAGTGAAGGGGTTTTTTGTGAACCTGCTAGTGCAGCATCAGTAGCAGGACTCATAAAAAATAAAAATAGAATAAAAAAAGATTCAAACATAGTTTGTGTCCTAACTGGAAATGGACTAAAAGATCCAGAGTGCGCAATAAAAAACAACGATGCTATTTTTCAAGAAAATATTGAGCCATCATTAAATAATATTTCAAAAATACTTGGTTATTAAATATGACAAAAAACAAAGTGCATGTGGAAAAAAGATAAAAAGCGATAAAAAGCTGTTAAAAAAATATTATAAAAATTTATTTATTGTGAAAAGTTTTTTCTAAACTATAAATTTAAAAAATTTTTTCCAGAAAGAACAATATTTATACACAACTATATTTTTATTAAAATAATTTTCACGACTAAGTTTTTTAATCTTATCCACAAAATCCACATCTACTACTACTACTAATAAATATAAATTAAAAGAAATAAATTATTAGAGATTAGATAACACTAAAAATTTATTATTAAATTGAATTCCTTAAATTTCTAATTAATATATAAATAATAAAATAATGTTTGATGGAAATTATTTGTAATCAAGGTGAATTAAATAATGCTATCCAGTTGGTTAGCAAAGCTGTAGCTTCCAGGCCTACGCATCCTATACTTGCTAACGTTTTGATCACTGCTGATGAAGTTACTAAAAAGGTTAGTTTAACTGGTTTTGATTTAAATCTAGGTATTCAAACCTCTTTTGAGGCTTCTGTAAATAAAAGTGGTGCGATAACAATTCCTTCAAAATTGTTATCTGAGATAGTTAATAAGTTACCTAACGAATCTCCTGTTACTATTATTGTTGAAGAAATGTCCGATAATATTCTTTTAAAAAGTGATAGAGGATCTTTCAATCTAAAAGGTTTAGCTTCTGATGATTATCCAAAACTTCCTTTTGTTGAAAGTGGAACTTCTTTACATGTTAATTCAAACTTATTATTAAAATCTTTAAAGATGACTTTATTTTCTAGTAGTAATGATGAGTCTAAGCAATTACTTACAGGTGTTAATTTTAAGTTCAGTAAAAAAACTTTAGAATCTGCCGCGACTGATGGTCATCGTCTAGCTGTTGTTTTAAGCAATCAGAAAATTCAGGATATAAAAAATAATATTGAATCTTCAGAATCATCCTTAAATGATTTGTCTGTAACTATACCAACCAGGTCACTACGAGAAATAGAGAAATTGATTTCTTTCCAAACATCAGAAGAAAAAATTAAATTATTTTATGATAAAGGACAAGTCGTTTTTATTTCTTCTAATCAAATTATTACTACAAGAACTTTAGAAGGTAACTATCCTAATTATTCTCAGTTAATACCAGATTCTTTTTCTAAGTTTTTTAAATTTGAGACAAGAGGTTTGATTGAATCATTAGAAAGAATTGCTGTTCTAGCAGATCAGCAAAGTAGTGTTATTAAAATAAAATTTAATGAAAATAATTTTGCCTTAATAAGTGCAGATGCTCAGGATATTGGAAATGCTATTGAATCATTACCGGTTTCTTATTCCGGCGAAACAATTGAAATTGCTTTTAATGTTAGGTATTTACTTGAAGGTTTAAGAGTTATTTCTTCTGAATTTGTTCTTTTAAAATGCAATAATCCTACTACCCCTGCTGTTTTGGTTCCTGAAGATAATAATTTATCTTTTACTTATCTTGTTATGCCAGTTCAAGTTAGGACCTAAATTGAAACTACCTAAATATTATCTTCTAAGTGATTTATTAAGCCATAATGTAAAAGGAAATATTAACCTTTCCTTTGGTATTGGTGAAAATGTATGGATGCATCCACCTGTTCATAGAATATTAGGTTGGTTTAGTAGACCTTCAAATTTAAATTTAAAAAGAAATGTATGGAGATTAAATCAAGTTAATCAAATAATTGATAATGATATTTATGTTAAAGGAAATCCTGCTGTGTCTGATTTGGCTACATTAAATAGATTTCCAAATTTACTTTTTGCAGCTTTAGTTAATACTAATGGATCTAAAATTGGAGTTATTGCTGATTTTATTTTTGAATTTAAAACAGGCAATATAAAATATTATTTAGTCTCTCGATCTAATCCTAAGATCCCTGGCTCTAGTCGATGGAGGTTAAATCTTGATGATATCGTAGATCAGCAACCTGGATTAGTTTTTTGCTCTATACAATCTTTAGATCAGCTTTTATTAATTAAGTCAAGTTTCAAAAATCAATTTTTACAGAAAGGGAAAAAACTTTTTAATAAAGTTGATAATATTAAAAATGTAGCTGCTAATAAACTAGAAGATTGGTTAGAAGAAGAAGATTATTCTTATTCAAACATAAATTCTGAAATTGATGATTTAGAGGGCTCTACTCTAAAGGAAGATAAACAATTTTCTTCTGATAATATAAATCTACGGTCTTCTAATATAAATAAAGGAGACGATCCCTGGATTTAAATAATGTTTAATTCAAATGATTCTTTAGATTTTGATATCAATAAAGCTCTACAAGTTGAGAATTTATCAAAAAAAGATTATGAAGAGATTTTAAAGAGGTTAGGTAGAAAGCCAAATAGGACTGAGTTAGGTATGTTTGGAGTTATGTGGTCTGAACATTGTTGTTATAGAAATTCAAAACCTCTATTATCAAAATTCCCAACATCAGGTAAATATGTTGTTATTGGACCAGGTGAAAATGCTGGTGTCATTGATGTTGGTGATAATCAAAAATTGGTCTTTAAGATTGAAAGTCATAATCATCCCTCTGCTATTGAACCTTTTCAAGGTGCTGCTACAGGTGTTGGTGGAATATTAAGGGATATTTTTACAATGGGAGCTCGTCCAATTGCAGTTCTAAATTCTCTTCGCTTTGGTAATTTAGATAATCCAGCAAATGTTTCTCTGCTAAAGGGAGTAGTTTCAGGAATATCCCATTATGGTAATTGTGTTGGTGTTCCAACCGTAGGTGGAGAAATTAATTTTGATAAGAGCTATACAGGTAATCCTCTAGTGAATGTTATGGCTTTGGGTCTTCTAGAAACTGAAAGGATTGTTTGTTCAGGTGCTAAAAACATTGGATCTCCTGTTTTATATGTAGGTAATACTACAGGTAGAGATGGAGTTGGTGGGGCAAGTTTTGCTAGTTCTGAACTTACTTCTGATTCTTTGGATGATAGACCTGCTGTTCAGGTTGGAGACCCTTTTCTTGAAAAAAGTTTAATCGAAGCTTGTTTGGAGTCTTTTAAATCTGGAGATGTAATAGCAGCTCAGGATATGGGTGCAGCTGGAATTACTTGTAGTACAGCTGAAATGGCTTCTAAAGGTGGATTGGGTATCTCTATCAATCTCGATTTAGTACCCTCTAGAGAAAGAAAGATGACTCCTTATCAATATTTATTATCTGAATCACAAGAAAGGATGCTATTAGTTGTAAAAGAAGAAAAAGTAAAATCTTTGAAACTAGAATTTGAAAAGTGGGGTTTATATGCAAGTGTTATTGGTATGGTAATAGAAAAAAAAGAAGTAATAATTTCTCATAAAAATAAAATAGTTGCTCAAATTCCTACATCTGCACTTTCTGATGAGACTCCTATTAATAGTCATCAAAATATTAAAGACGCGCCTTCTTTTTTACAAGAAAAGTGGAAATGGAATGAGAATCAATTACCCATTTCAAAAGACAAAGGGATTTATTCATTAAAGTTTCAAAAAGATTATTCCTGGGGTGATATTCTTCTTCTTTTATTATCTACCCCATCAATGGCATCGAAAAAGTGGGTTTTTCAACAATATGATTATCAAGTGCAGTTAAATACTGTCTTTAAGCCTGGAGAGTCAGATGCTGCAGTTATTAGACTTAGAAGTCAGCATAATACAGACAATAAAAAGTATAAAGGCATAGCAGCTTCTGTTGATTGTAATAACAGATGGGTAGCGTTGGATCCTTATAGAGGTAGTATTGCTGCAGTAGCAGAATCAGCCAGAAATGTAAGCTGCGTAGGTGCCTTACCAGTAGCAATTACAAATAATTTGAATTTTTCTTCTCCTGATAATGACTATGGTTATTGGCAATTATCATCATCTTGTGATGGAATAACTAAAGCATGTGAAATACTTGAAACGCCTGTTACCGGAGGAAATGTTTCTTTATATAATGAGTCAAAAGACGATAAAGGAATAGTTACTCCTATTCAGCCAACACCTGTTATAGGAATGGTTGGAATTATAGATAATACAAATAAAGCCATTAGCTCTAGATGGAAGAATGTAGGTGATGAAATTTGGATTATTGGTTCGACTTCTTCAGAGATTACGCTTGCAGCTACTGCTTATTTAGAATATTTTCACGGACTTCTTCAAGGCCGACCTCCAGAGATTGACTTAGATGATGAAAAGAAAATTCAAGAAATTGTAAGATCAGGAGTCGCAGATGAAATTATATGTTCTAGTCATGATATAAGTGAGGGAGGTTTATTTGTTTCTATTGCTGAATGTTGTATTCTTTCAAACAAAGGAGTTAATATTATCTTTGAAGATTCAATTAGGATCGATAATATATTATTTAGTGAGGGAGGCTCAAGGATTATATTTTCAATAGATCAAAACAAGAAAGATTTGTGGCTAGAATTTTTGAAAAGACGACAAGAATATTTTAAAAATTCTATCTTTATTAACAGAGTTGGCGAGGTAACTAATGAAGATTTGAATATAAAACATAAGAGCCGAGTGATTTGTAATCTGAAAATGAGCACGTTAGCTGATAAATTTAATAATGGTATGACAAGTGATTTTTAATTATGAAAGAAATAAATAATTTTAAATTATTCCTACGAAGTTAAGTTATGTGCGGAATTGTCGGAATTGTCTCTTCTGAAGATGTTAATCAAAAAATATACGATAGTCTCTTACTTTTGCAGCATAGAGGGCAAGATTCTACTGGAATAGTAACTATGGATCAAAGGATGTTCCATATTTATAAATCTAAAGGACAAGTTAGCACTGCATATAGAACAAGAGATATGAGAAATCTTATTGGAAAAGTTGGGATGGGACATGTTAGATATGCCACCAAGGGTTCCGCCGAAAGTATTGAGGAGGCTCAGCCTTTTTATGTTAATGCTCCTTATGGAATAGTCTTAATTCATAATGGAAATTTAACTAATACAAGAGAATTAGAGAAACAATTATTTAGTGTTGATAGACGTCATACCAATTCTTCTAGTGATACTGAAATGTTATTAAATATTTTTGCCACTGAACTTCAAGAGCAAATTAATAATAAGAAAGAATTAGATCCTGATTTGTTATTTAAAGCTGTTAGTTCATTACATAAAAGAATTCAAGGTTCGTATGCAGCAATTTCTTTGATTTCAGGTCATGGTTTATTAGCCTTTAGGGATCCTTTTGGAATTAGACCATTAGTTATTGGTAAAAGAGTTTCGTTTGACAATAAAAATGAATGGATGGTTGCAAGCGAATCATTGGTTCTAGAAAACAATGATTATGAAATAGTAAGAGATGTAAAACCTGGTGAGGCAATTTATATTACACATAGTGGAGAATTTTTTTCAAAACAATGTTCTGATAATCCTAAATTATTTCCTTGTTCTTTTGAATATGTTTATTTAGCTAGGCCAGATTCAATTATGAACGGAGTATCAGTTTATAAGGCACGTTTAAGGATGGGCGATTTTCTTGCAGAAACAATTAAAACATCAATTAAGGATGGACAAATTGATGTAGTTATGCCAATTCCTGATTCTTCAAGACCTGCAGCAATGCAAGTTGCTAGACAGTTGGGAATTGAATATAGAGAGGGTTTTTTTAAAAATAGATACGTTGGAAGAACTTTTATTATGCCTGGTCAACAGAAAAGGAAACAATCTGTAAGACAAAAGTTAAACGCAATGAGTGCAGAATTTAAAAATAAAAATATTTTAATTGTTGATGATTCTATTGTAAGAGGAACGACTTCTAAGCAAATTGTTCAAATGGCTAAACTTGCAGGTGCTAATAAAGTTTTTTTTACATCGGCTGCTCCACCAGTGCGTTATCCTCATGTTTATGGAATTAATATGCCAACCAGGAGAGAATTAATAGCTCACAATAGATCAATTCAAGATATTGCATACAATCTTGAGGTTGATTCTCTGGTTTATCAAAGCGTTAATGATTTAAGGGAGGCAATTATAGATGATAGTTCTATAGAGGATTTGGAAATGTGTTGCTTTACCGGCAATTATATTACAGGTACTGTTAATGATGAATATTTAAATTGGATTGAAAGAGAATATATTTCTTAGTTTAATAAATTTTCTAAATAAGAAATATTTTCTATATATTCATCTTTTTCAAGATTGAATATTTTTGCATCAAAAATATTTTTCTTAGGAAGACATGATAAATTAGAAAAATTTATTCTAGCTAATCTATTTTTACTGGTTTCTATTTCACAATAATTATTTTGAGGAAATATTTTAACGAATTCATCATTTTTAATTTTTAATCTTTCATCTATAAAGCCAAGTTTTGATTCATGAGCGTTATATATTTCATCAACATCAACTTTAATAAAAGTTCCTCTTTTAGAAGCAATAACAAGATTTTCTTTATCTTTACATTTGCAACAAGAAATTATAGATTCTGAAGGAAATAATTTACCTAGAATAGTTCCTTGAGACTGTTTTGATGATGGTGTTATATATTTATTTGATAAACTAAATTTAAATAATCTACCAATTGAAGTAAGCATTATTAATAACTCATTTTCTTTGGTTATAAATGATTCAATTATTTTATTTTCGTTTTTAATTTTTGCGATTGTTGAAATTCTATTACTATTATAAATATCATCATCAATGGTTAATTTTTTAAATCTTCCTTCGTTGTTGATTAAGCAAATATAATTTTCTTGATTTTTTAAAATTTTATGAAACTTATTTATTTCAGAAGGATTTATATTATTTAAAAATTTATTATCTAACTTGCAGTCTTGATTTAGAGCTTTTTCCCAGTTGATTTGAATTAATTTGCCATTAAAAGTTATAGCTAAAACTTTTAAGTCTTTATTAATATCACATACGAATTTGTAAAGTGATTTATTAGATATAAATTTATTATCTGTTTCAATATTTTTTTTGTAATTGTTGAAAATAATTTTTTTTAAATAAAATTTATTGTCAATACATAACTTTGTTTTTCTATTTATATATTCTTCTAGAATTTTTTTATTGAGAGTTTCCACTTGTTCTTCTGGGTTTATATTTTTTATTATCTTTGTTTTTCTCTTAACATGAAATTTTTCTTTTAGTAAATAAAGTTCTTTAATAAGAATTTCAAGCAATTCATTTCTATTTTTAATTATCTTATTTAATGTGACTTTTTTACTTTCCAACTCTTTTATTTCTTCATTAATTTGTTTTCTTTCTAAGGTTGTTAATTTCTTAATTGGCATTCCGAGCACAGCATCAGATTGCTTTTCAGAAAGGTTTAATTTTTCTTTGATAATAATTTTTGCTTCAGCTGTGTCTTGTGAATTTTGTACAATTTCGATAATTATTTTTATGTTTTTAATTGCTTTTGAAAAACCTTCGAGAACTTCAAGTTTTTCAGTGGCTAGCTTAAGATAGTATTTTGTCCTTTTTAAGATTGTTTTTTCTCTAAATTCTAAAAAATGCTTTAAGTATTGCCTAAGTGTTAATTGGACTGGCTTCCCATTTACTAAAGCAAGAAAAATTGCTCCAAAATTAGTTTGTAAAGCTGTTTTTTTATATAATTCTGAAATCACAATATCATGATTACAGTCTCGCTTTAACTCAATAATTATTCTCATGCCGTCTCGATCACTTTCATCTCTAATGTCTGAAATGCCATTTATTTTATTATTGTTAACTAAATCCGCCAATTTTTCTATCCAACCAGATTTGCTTATTTGATAAGGTAATTCTGTAATAATTAAAGCGTTTTTTTTATGTTTTCCTTTTCCTAAATTTATCTCTTCAAGTTTAATAACCCCTCTAATTGTTATAGACCCTCTTCCTTTTTCATATAAATCTTTAATTCCTTCGTTTGAAATTATTTGTCCTCTGGTTGGAAAATCTGGTCCCAGGATTATGTTATTTAGTTTTTTGTTAGATAGATCACTATTTTTTATAAATGCAATTAATGCATCTATAACTTCTCCAATATTATGAGGTGGAATATTAGTAGCCATTCCAACTGCAATACCCGAAGATCCGTTTAGTAATAAAAAAGGAAGTTGAGCTGGAAGAATATCTGGTTCTGTTTGAGAACCATCGAAGTTTTCTGAGTATGTAACTGTGTCACATCCAATTTCCTTGAGTAGTGCTTCATGAGAAATGGGAGCTAGTTTTGTTTCTGTGTATCTCATTGCTGCTGGCGGATCATCATCTATTGATCCAAAATTTCCATGTCCTTCTAGAGCAGGATGTTTTGAAGAGAAATCTTGAACTAATCTTACGAGTGCATCATAAACAGCCTGGTCTCCATGTGGATGATATTTGCCTAAAACATCCCCTACTACGCGAGCACATTTTCTAAAGGGTCTGTCTGGGGTTAGACCTAATTCGTGCATTGCAAATAATATTCTTCTTTGTACAGGCTTTAGCCCATCTTTTGCGTCAGGTAATGCTCGCCCAACAATGACACTCATAGCATATTCAAGGTATGAGCGTTGCATTTCTTGATGCAAAGATATTGATGTAAACTTCTCTTTCTTCATTTATGAGGCAAATTCTCTTAATAGTAATTAAGCTAAATTAAGATTAATAGGAAATGAAATATTTTCCACTTAAAAGATAAAAAGTAACTTATTTTAAATATTGTTTAGTAATAATAATAGTTTCTTCTAGTTCTTTTAAATTTAATAGTTGTTTGGTTGCTTTTTGAATTTTTATTCCCCAAAGTTGCTCTTTTCTGTATGATTGTGAAACATATTTTGGATCTTGTAATAATGCTTCTTTTGCAAGTTCAATAGCTTTCTTTTTGTCTTTATTTAATATCGAAGTTGCAAGACCTAAAAGGGGTTCTGCATTTTTTTCTAAATTGATAGCTTCTTCAAAATATTTAATTGATAGTTCAATTTTGTCTAATTCAAAATAAGCTAATCCTTTATTATTTATTGCTTGCCAAAAATCTTTTTTTATTAATATAGCTTTATTAAAGCTATTTATAGCTTTCTCAAGTTTTTTTTCTATTAGGTAAATGTTTCCTAGTTGAAAGATTCCCACGTGGTTATCTGGAGCTATTTCAAGTCCCTCTTTAAGAACTTTTTTTGCTTCATTATAATTTTTTTCTGATAAGTAAATAGAACTCTCTGCAAAGTAAAGTTCGCTCATAAATGGATTTATTTCTTTAGCTATTTTTAATGACTCGAGAGCATTCTTTTTTAAATTGTTTGCTATTTGTACATCAGCTAATATTGCCCATAATTGTTCGTCTTCTTCATTAAGAGATATTGCCAATTTGGCCAAATTTAATGCTTCTTTTATTTGGCCATAATATAAAAGTTGATAAGCACTTTTACCAATTGATAAACTTTCTTTTTGTAGGTTATCAGTATTAGGTAAATTATAAAAAGGGATTATTGCAAAGACTTTTTTTACATAAATTAAATTTAGCCCAAATAATGTAAATAGTATTAATGATAGTGAAAGTTTCTTAAGATTCATTTTAATTTTCTATTGTTGCTTTAATATTTCTTCTCCACATCCATGGCTTTATTCTTTTTAGCGTTGTCCCTTTTAGCTTATCAGACCATTCTTCATCATTCCAAGTTAAAGACTCTATGTCTAAATTTTCAATCCATTCTTTAGGCTGTACTGTTCTATCTTTATTTTGTGGAACCGATTTATTCCAGGGACATACATCTTGGCAAATGTCACATCCAGCAATCCACCCATTTAAATTTTTTTTTATATTTTCCGGTATATTTTTACTTCTATTTTCAATAGTATGATATGCAATACAAAGTTTTGAATTTATTACAAAAGGTTCACTAATAGCGCTAGTAGGACATTTATCGATGCATTTTTCGCATTGTCCGCATAATGGTTTATTAGGTTTGTCAGCTATTAAATCTTTATCAAGGATTATAAACCCTAGTAATAGCCATGAACCATAATTTTTATTTATTAAGGTACTATTTTTACCAATCCATCCTAGTCCTGATTCTTCGGCCCATGCTTTTTCTAGTAATGGTGATGTATCTACGCATATTTTCCATTTGCAATCAGGAATTTCTTCCTTAATCCAATTGACTATATTTTTTAATTTTTTTTTAATAACTTTATGATAATCGTCTCCTTGACTGAATCTTGCAATTTTAAAATCTTTATTTTTGGAGCTAGTTTTAGTGTAGTAATTGTATCCTACTGATAAAACACTTTTTGCACCCTTTAATAGTAATTCTATATTTTTTCTCTCATCATATTCCATCCATTTCATTTCACTGTGGTAATTATTTCCTAACCATCTTTCTAACGCTTTTGTTCTTAAATTAATTCTTGAACTACCTGGAATTGAGGCTATAGCTGCAACTGCGAAACCTTCATCTATAGCTTTTTCTTTTAATTTTAGACTTAAATCTTTAATATGCATTTACATTTTTGATTTAATTTTATCTTTATTTATATAAAAAACTAATAATTTATTTGAAAAAATCTATTCAAATACTTTTTAATTTACTGAAACTAGTTAATTTATTAGTAAAGTAATTATAGTATAGAACTTTTATCTTGGTTCAATCTACTCCAAAACAAGAATCGAATCTAGGAACTAGGCTTCAACAAGATCTTAAAAATGATCTTATAGCTGGCTTACTGGTAGTAATACCATTAGCTACTACAATATGGCTTTCTTCAATAGTAAGCAAATTTGTTTTAACACTAGTTACTTCAATCCCTAAACAGTTAAATCCTTTTATTACTTTAAATCCACTATTACAAGATTTAATTAATTTAACTTTGGGATTAACAGTTCCGTTACTAGCAATATTGCTTATTGGTTTAATGGCAAGGAACTTTGTAGGTAGATGGTTATTAGAGTTTGGAGAAGGTACATTATCAAAAATCCCTCTAGCTGGATCTGTTTATAAAACTCTTAAGCAGTTACTGGAAACATTTCTAAGGGATAATTCAAAAAGATTTAGAAGAGTTGTTTTGGTGGAATATCCAAGAGAGGGATTATTCAGTGTTGGTTTTGTAACTGGTGTTGTGGGTCCTTCATTGCAGCCAGAATTAGAACAGACTTTATTAAGTGTTTTTATCCCTACTGCTCCAAACCCTACAACAGGTTGGTATACACTAGTTCCTGAGACTTCAGTAAAAGATCTTGATATCTCTGTTGAAGATGCCTTTAGAACAATAATCTCTGCAGGAATTGTGAATCCAGATGAAAAAAATAGTTCTTCAAATCCTACATTTTCAAAGTTGTTTTCCCAATTTAGAGCTGCAACAGATACCTCATCAAATTAATTTATGAATAATAGATCTTTATCTAGAGAGTTGTCATTAATATCATTAGGCCTAATAAATGATAGTACAAGTAAATTAGACTTCGATAATCTAAATTTAGAGCATATTATTGAGTCTGCTGTTGAGTCTCTTGTGAATCATTGTCGCCAAGAGTTAGATCAGTGTGAAATCAATCTGGAGAATGCTTCACAAAATCTTTTTGATAGCGAGTTATACGATATAAATAGTTCTTTTTTTGAAAAGATTAGAGATGAAATGAAGCAATCTCTATTAAAATTAGAGTCTGTAATGAATATACTTTCTGATACTCTTGAATTCCCAAAAATAATTGCAATAAGTGATCAATTAGATTTCAGAAATGATATAAAAAATAGACTTTCTATGGTTGTCGAAAACATAAGTCAAATTGATAATGACATTGATAATGTTATGGAAAGCTGGAGATTTAAAAGATTGCCAAGAATTGATAGAGATATTTTAAGATTAGCTTATGTAGATATTAAACTTTTAAATACACCAATTTCTGTTTCTTGTAATGAGGCTGTACTTTTAGCTAATAAATATAGTGATATGCAGGGAAGAAAAATGATTAATGGTGTTTTACGAAGGTTGCAGCAATTAAAAATTTAATTATTCATATTTTAAAGTTTAAAAGATTTATAGTTTACAATGAGTTAATTTTAAAGAATGACTAATAATGCTGATAATTCTTTAGATTGGGCACAACAGGCTTATGCTCAATTAAAGCAAAAACAAGAATTAGAAAAAAAGGAATTAGAAAAGAAGGAATTAGAAAAGAAAGAATTAGAAAAAAAGGAATTAGAAAAGAAAGAATTAGAAAAGAAAGAATTAGAAAATAGTTTGAATGATAAAAATGTAGTAAATGATATTAAACCGAACTTAGGAGAATTTAATAAAGAATTTACCTGGTCTGCAATGATACTTCAAGCTCAAGGTAAAGATCCTAATTCTATATCAATTGATGAAATTGATTGGTTAAGTCGTTTAAGAAAAGGATTAGAAGAAACAAGAAAAGGCTTTGTTACCGATTTATTGGATAAGTTGGGCGATGACCCCTTAACCCCCGAAACTTTAGAAGAGTTAGAAACTTTATTACTTAGAGCAGATGCGGGGATAGATGCTACTGATAGAGTAATAAATGCTTTAAGAAAGAAATTAAATGAGGAAGTTGTTGGAGGTGAAGAAGGTATAAAGTTTTTAAAGCAAGAACTTAGAACTATCCTTGAAAAGCCTATAAAAAAATCTGGTAAAAGTATTTTGGCACCAGAAAAGGGGAAGTTAAATATATGGTTAATAGTTGGTGTAAATGGTGTCGGTAAAACAACAACGTTAGGGAAGTTGGCTCATTTATCAGTTAGAAGTAAATTTAAAACGTTAATAGCAGCTGCTGATACCTTTAGAGCTGCTGCAGTTGAACAGCTAAATATTTGGGGAGAAAGAAGTGAAGTTGATGTTATTTCTAACCAATCCAAAAATGCAGATCCTGCTGCAGTCGTTTTTGATGCAATCAGCTCTGCCAAAAAAAGAGAGACAGAGTTGTTACTAGTAGATACTGCTGGAAGACTCCAAAATAAAAATAATCTTATGGATGAATTAAGGAAGATAAGAAAGATTATCGATAAAAAAGTACCTAATGCAAATGTTGAGTCCTTGTTGGTTCTTGATGCTAGTCAAGGACAAAACGGATTAAAACAAGCTAGAGGTTTTGCTAAATCTGCAGAATTAACCGGAGCAATTATTACAAAATTAGATGGCACATCAAGAGGCGGAGTCTCTTTAGCTGTTTCATTAGAGGTCGATCTTCCAATAAGATTTATTGGAGCAGGTGAGGGTTTAAGAGATTTAAGACCTTTTAATAGTTTTGAATTTATAGAAGCTCTTCTCGCCGATAGATAAAAATATAATTAATTTTATTAAATTTAGAAATTATTAATGTTAAAACTTATTTATATTATTAAGCAGCTTTGAATAATTATCCTCAAAAATCAATTTTAAATACATGTAATCAAGATATCTATAATAAGAATGAAAGTTTGTATGCTGATAATAATAAATTTGTAGAAATTGCTTCTTCTCTTGCATATTATTTGAAGTTATTTTCAAGTTTAAAAAGATTCTTAGAATACATTTTTTTAACTTCTAAATATCTTTTTAAGCAGGAATTTTCTTTGTTAATACCATTAGATGAAAATGGCAACATATGGGTTGATAATATATTTTCTTCTTCCAAGTTAAAAAATAAAAATATTGAATCTGAGATTTTTAATTTCCTATATCAATCTTCTTTAATTCATAAATTTAAAATAAAAGATATTTATGTATTAGAGAATTTTTTAAATGATTGCTTTTCATCCTATTTAATAAAACAATATAAAGTTGTTTCTAGAGGAAAATGTAGAGGTTTTTTTTACATTTTTAATAAAAAATCTGATACTAAATATTCTGATTTAGAAGTTAGAAATATAAATTTTTTAATTAATATTTTGGCAGTTGGTATTGAGAATTATTTGCTCCTTAAGAAAAATAAAAAACATGAGAATGTAGATAGAGAGATTGCTAGTGGAGCTGAAATCCAATCTATCTTGCTTCCTGATTTTTGCCCTAAAATTTTTCAAGTTGATTTAGCTGCTCATTGTCGCCCAGCTCTTCAGCTAGGAGGTGATTACTATGATTTTATGTCCATAAAGCCAAATACTGAAGAGAAAATAAGACAAAAAGGTAGGTGGGCATTGGTGATAGGTGATGTTATGGGAAAAGGTATTCCTGCTGGTTTATTAATGACTATGCTTAGAGGGATGTTGAGAGCAGAGGTTTTAACTGGACTACCTCCAGATAGGATTTTGCATGATTTAAATCAGTTGGCAATGTATGACCTTGATCAATCTCATAGATTTGTAACTCTTTTTTATTCTGATTATGATCCCAGAACAAAAAAATTAAGGTTTGCTAATGCTGCTCATAATCCGCCTTTGTTATGGAAAAGTTCAAAAAATAAAGTTATGAAACTTGATGCAGAAGGTGTTGTCTTGGGATTACAAAAAAATTCAGAATATCAATGTGGGGAAGTAAAATTAAATAGATCTGATGTCATTATGTACTATACGGATGGCATTACTGAAACTTCAAACAAATTAGGAGAGAGATTTGGAGAGAATAAGTTAATCGATAATTTTTCTAATTTATGTAAGAAGAATCTAACCTCTCAAGAAATACTCAATCAAATTTTTAGAATTTTAGATAATTACTCAGGAACAAATAGACCTCTTGATGATGATGCTTCTGTTGTAATTTTTAAATTGGAATGATTTAATTTTTGGCAGTATTAAAAAAAAATGCTTTATTAGATATATGTTGAATTATATAGTATGTCAAAAGTTTGGAGTAATAGATTTGAGGAAAGTTTAGATCCTTTCATTGCAAAATTTAACTCATCTATTAATTTTGATAGAAATCTAATTATAGAAGATTTAACTTCTTCTATTGCACATGCACGGATGCTAGGCAAAAAAAATATTATTTCTAAATTAGAGTCTGAGGAAATAATTCAAGGATTAAATCAAATAAAAAAAGATTTTCTATCAGGCAAACTAAATCCTGCCTTTCCTTCAGAGGATATCCACTATTTTGTAGAGCAAAAATTAATAGATCTAATAGGGGTTGTTGGCAAGAAATTGCACACAGGAAGAAGCAGAAATGATCAAATTGCTACTGATATAAGATTATGGTTAAGAAAGAAAATTGATAAAATTGAATTTCTCCTCTTTGAACTACAGGAATCTCTTTATATAAAAGCTGAGTGTAATTTATATACCTTAATTCCAGGTTATACTCATTTGCAAAGAGCACAACCTTTATCCTTAGCTCATCATCTTTTAGCTTATGTTGAAATGTTTCAAAGAGATAAAGATAGGCTTAAGGAAATTAGACAGAGAGTAAATATTTCTCCTTTAGGATCTGCAGCACTAGCAGGCACAAAAATAAATATAGATCGATATTTAACTGCTGAAGAATTAGGCTTTAAAGATATTTATAATAATAGTATTGATGCGGTGAGTGATAGAGATTTTGCTATTGAATTTATTTCTGCTTCTGCAATAATAATGACACATTTAAGCCGTTTGTCAGAAGAAATAATTCTGTGGGTTACCGATGAATTCTCCTTTGCTAATTTAACTGATAAATGTGCTACTGGAAGTAGTATTATGCCTCAAAAAAAGAATCCTGATGTTCCTGAGTTGATAAGAGGTAAGACTGGAAGGGTATATGGAAATCTCCAATCAATATTAACGACTTTAAAAGGTCTGCCTCTTGCGTATAATAAAGACCTTCAAGAAGATAAAGAACCTATTTTTGATACTGTTCAGACAATATCAGATTGCCTCGTTGCAATGAAAATATTATTTACTGAGGGCTTGGAATTTAACACTAAAAATTTAAATGCAGCTGTTGAAAAAGATTTTTCAAATGCTACTGACATAGCAGATTATTTAGTAGATAAAGGAGTCCCTTTCAGGGAAGCCTATCAACTTGTAGGCAAAATTGTAAAATATGCAATTTCAAAAAATTTCTTATTAAAAGATTTAAAACTTGAAGAGTTTAAAATCTTTCACGAATCTTTTGATGCAGATATTTTTCAAAGTATTAATCCTAAGAATGTTGTTAAGTCAAGAAATAGTAAGGGAGGTACAGGTTTTGAAGAAGTAAGTAAAGAGTTAAATCGTTGGAAGAATAAATTATTAAGCTAAAACTTAATGGATCTTCTCCAAATGGTTCTATTTTAAGTATTATATTCATAGATTAAGTTTGCAATTTAATTGCAATTTTAATTTTGGTTAATTTTTTGTTTTAAATTCAAGTGAGTATTTTTGTTGGTAATTTACCTTTTCGTGCTGAGCGTGAAGATGTTCTACAATTGTTTGCCCCATATGGTGAGGTAATGAATTGTTCACTTCCTCTGGAAAGGGATACTGGAAGAAAAAGAGGATTTGCATTTGTTGAAATGGCAGATGAGGCATTAGAAACTGCAGCTATTGAAGCTTTACAAGGTGCAGAAATGATGGGTAGACCTTTAAGAATTAATAAGGCTGAGCCTAGATCAAATCCTCCCAGGAGAAATAATAATCGTGGCGGGTATGGAGGGTCTAACAGTGGCGGGAGCTATGGCGGTTCTAATAGCGGTGGTTATGGAGCATCTAATAGTAGTGGCGGCTATGGCGGTGGCTATGGCGGTTCTAATAGCGGTGGTTATAATGATCAAAACCAAAACTATAGCACTAGAGGCTCAGGGACAAAGGATTGGGAAGATAGAAGTTATGGTAATAGCGTAGAGAACATAGAATATGAGAATGGTAGAAGTAGAAGGAAAAGAGGCTCTGGCAGTGAAATAGATGCTCAAAATAACGATATTGATAATAGTTAAAGTTAATAACCTGAGTTTTTAATTTCTAATGTGATTTCCGTCAATTTTTTAATAGTAAGTTTCCTCCCTAAAGATTCCGTAGAAATTTTATTCCTCCAGATTTTTGCTCTTGGAATACCTTCTATAAGATTGATTAAATGCTTACATATATGCCATGTTGTTCCTTCCTTTGTTAACCAATTTTCTATGTAAGGAATTAAATTTAAGATTATTGTAGAAGTTTTTTTTGAAGATGCTGCTTCTTCATAAATTGCATTATCAATATTTGACCATTGTAATGGATGCTTATATGCACTTCTCCCAATCATTACCCCATCAAATTTCTTTAAGGCGATGGAACAATCTGTGATATTTGTAAATCCACCATTTATTTCAATGAGTAAATTCGGATTTCGTTCTTTTAATTTTTCAACAATATCATATCTAAGTGGAGGTATTGTTCTGTTTTCTTTTGGGCTCAAACCCTTTAATAAGGCTTTCCTTGCATGAACTATAAATCTATCAGCGCCTGCTAAATTGATATCTCTAACAAAATTATTTAAGTTTGAAAATGTATCATTTGAATCAACCCCGATTCTGTGTTTGATTGTTACTGGTAAGTTTGAGTTGCTTTTGAGTGACTCTATGCATTTAGCGGCTTTATAGGGTGAATTCATTAATGAAGCACCAAAATTACCAGAACTCACTCTTGGACTAGGACAACCAACATTAAAATTTATTTCATCATATCCCCAATCCTGAGCCATCTTAGCCGCTTCTTTAAGGAACTTAGGCTCATCTCCACCAAATTGAATAGAGATAGGATGCTCTTCTTTGCTAAAGTCTAAAAATTTTTCTTTTTTTTTACTAAAAAATAAGCTTTGAGCAACGACCATTTCTGTATATAAAAGTGCTTTTGATGTTATTTGCCTCATAATCATTCTGAAATGTCTGTCTGTACAATCCATCATTGGAGCAATACTTATTTTGTGAAAATTAGTATTATTATTAATAGACATTGAATTTAGATTTAATTAAGGAAAATGAATGAACTTTTAACACGTAGATTTTTCATTTTAGTACCTTTGGCATTGCTTCTGAAAATGTTTTTGAAACCTCAAAAAGTATATGCTTCATCCAAGAAGATAGAAGAAAATTGGAATCTATCAAAAGATGAATGGAAAAAGAGGTTGTCTCCAGAATCATATTATGTTTTGAGAGAAGAGGGAACAGAAAGACCTTTTACTAGTCCTCTGAACGAAGAGAAGAGAAAAGGTGTTTTCTGTTGTGCCGGTTGTCAACAATCATTATTTTTATCTGAAATGAAATACGATAGTGGAACAGGATGGCCAAGTTTTTGGAATTCAATAGAAGGCGCAATAGATACAAAAATCGATTTTAAATTAATAGTGCCAAGGACTGAATATCATTGTTCTCGATGTGGAGGCCATCAAGGACATGTCTTTAATGATGGCCCAAAACCTACTGGTAAAAGATACTGTAATAATGGCGTTGCTTTAACTTTTGAGACGAAATAGAATTTCTTTGGTGCGGGCTTCCGCAACTTGAATTGTGAAGACATTTCATTCAGAATAAATATATTAATATTAAAAAAATGATTGAAAATCAATCAGAAAATACTGAAAATTTAGAAGGAAGTGATTTAGAAGTTCAAGATGAAACTCCTTCTATAGATAAAGAAAATGTTATTAATTTAGAAAAAACTCCTGACTCTAGTCAAAATATCGACTTTAATAATGAAGGAGAAAATGTTACAGATGATTTGAAGAATACAGTAACTAATAATGATGCGAGGTTAGAGCAATTAGAAAAAGAGCATGAAACTTTAAAAAGTCAGTATGTAAGAATTGCTGCTGATTTTGATAATTTTAGGAAAAGACAATCTAGAGATCAAGATGATTTAAAAGTTCAGCTAATTTCAAAATCACTTACATCCATTCTCCCAATTGTAGATAATTTTGAAAGAGCAAGACAGCAATTAAAACCTGAAAACGAGGAAGCTCAAACCTTACATAGAAGTTATCAAGGTCTCTATAAGCAATTAGTAGATGTTCTAAAGCAGCAAGGAGTTGCTCCAATGAGGGTAGTTGGTCAAGCTTTTGACCCTAATTTACATGAAGCAGTATTGCGAGAACCTAACGATGAATTTAAGGAAGATATAATAATTGAAGAATTGCAGAGGGGGTATCATCTTGATGGTAAAGTTTTGAGGCATGCTTTAGTTAAAGTATCTATGGGGCCAGTTCCAAATGCCGTATCACAAGATGAGCCTGAAAAAGATACAGTTGATAAAGATTTAAATTCAGATAAGAATTTATCTGAGGATAAATAAAATCTCATTATTTCTTTAAGAATTTTCTAATGGCCGATTTCTATCAAGTACTTGGTGTGACAAGAGATGCAGATTCCGATACTCTGAAAAGAGCATATAGAAAATTGGCAAGGCAATATCATCCTGATATTAATAAGGACCCTGGAGCAGAAGAAAAGTTTAAAGAGATAGGTAGGGCTTATGAAGTTTTGGCTGATCAAGATAAAAGGTCTAGATATGATCAATTTGGTGAAGCTGGATTAGGGGGCGCAGCTGGTATGCCAGACATGGGTGATATGGGTGGATTTGCAGATTTATTTGAAACTTTTTTCAATGGCTTTGGAGGTCAAGGACCACAAAGTGCTCGAACTCAAAGAAGGGGTCCTCAACAAGGTGATGACTTAAGATATGACATGAATATAGAGTTTAAGCAAGCTATTTTTGGGGAGCAAAGAGAGATAAAAATACCTCATTTAGAGACTTGCGATGTATGTAGAGGATCTGGAGCAAGAAAAGGTACTGGACCTGCTAATTGTTCAACTTGTGGTGGTAGTGGTCAAGTTAGAAGAGCCACTAGAACACCTTTCGGGAATTTTACGCAAGTTGCCGAATGTCCAACTTGTGGAGGTGTTGGGCAAATTATTACTGATCCATGTACAAATTGTAGTGGCAACGGCGTAAAGCAAGTAAGAAAGAAATTAAGGATAAATATCCCAGCAGGAGTTGATACAGGTACTAAATTAAGAGTTTCTGGCGAAGGAAATGCAGGATTGAAAGGTGGACCGGCTGGAGATCTATACGTATTTATTAAAGTAAAAAAAGATTCAAAGTTAACTAGAGAAGGGATAAATATTTTTTCTGAGATTTCAATAAGCTATTTACAAGCAATTTTAGGAGATACTTTAGAGATCGATACTGTTGACGGTAAAGTTCAATTAAATATACCAGGAGGAACTCAACCAAATAGTATACTAACACTTGAAAATAGAGGAGTTCCTAGATTAGGTAATCCAGTAGCGAGAGGTAATCATGATGTTTCTATTAAAGTTAAATTACCTACAAGAATTAACGAAGATGAGAAGAAGCTTTTAGAGAGTCTTGCTTCTCATTATTCTTCTCAAAACAAAAATACTAATAGTGGGCTATTCAGTAAGTTTTTTGGTAAGGATTCTTGAGTGAAGGTAATATTTTTTTGGATTTAAGATTGGTCCCTTGCCCCTTAAATGTTGTTAAATGTAAATTAGCACTAGAAAAGTTAAAACAATCCCGAGCTCTTATCGTTTACCTTGACTTAGGAGAACCTGAAGAAATGGTAAAACATTCATTGGAGAAAGAAGGTTATAAATGTACTATAGTTGAAAAAAATACAGAATATATAATTTATTCAATTGCATATGAGTTCTCATAGCAGTAAAAAAGGTCTTGTTACTAAAAAATTCAACGAATTTTTTTATGTTGATGTTAAGGATAATTTTAAACTTTTAGATAAAAAAAGATTTTTATGTAAAAGTAGAAAATCTTTAAGGTTTAAAAGTGATTTTATATTCGTTGGCGATGAAGTTAATATTAGTCAAATTAATTGTGCAGAACGAACTGCAATTATAGATAATTTAATTAGTAGAAAAAATTTTCTTGAAAGACCAGCTGTTGCTAATATTTCTGATATTTATGTTACTTTTTCAGTTGAGGAGCCAAAATTAGATTTTTCGCAAGTTAGCAAGTTACTAATACATGCTGAATATCTTAATGTAAACACATCCTTGCTATTAACAAAGTGTGACTTAATTACTGATAACTTAAGAAATGTTTTAATTGAAAAGTTTAAAGGTTGGGGCTATCATCCAAAAACCCTTAATTTAGAGAAATCATCTGATTTTCAATCTCTTATTAATGACTTGAAAACTAAGAAATGTTCAATTCTAATGGGACCCTCTGGTGTTGGTAAAACAACGTTGCTAAATAGAATTATTCCCAATTTACAAAATCCAACAGCCTCAGTTTCTTTTAAAATTAAACGTGGTAAAAATACAACAAGAAATGTTGAGTTGTTTTCTCTTAATAAAGATAGCTATATTGTTGATACTCCAGGTTTTAATCTAAATAAAATTGAAATAGCAAGTAAATATATTGCTCTTTTATTTCCAGAAATTTCTAATCAAATAAAACAAAACCAGTTTGGATGTAAGTTTAATGATTGTTTACATATAGATGAACCTGGCTGTCAAATTAATAAAAATTTTGATAGATATAAATACTATAGGAAATTAATTATTGAAGCTAAGAATCGGAATTATCAAAACCTGGGAGATTAAAATTTAGCCCTCCAGTTAGATCATTCATTTTATCCTTCATCGTTGAAGTTGATTTCTCATGGGCTGTTTTTATTGCATATAGAATATTATTTTCTATTGTTTTAAGATCTGAGTTTAAAATACTATCATTAACTTCCACCCTTAGGGGTTGTTGATTTCCACTAATCCATACTTTTATCATTTCATCTTCACTTTTACCCTCTATCTCCATTTCTTCTAATTCTTCTTGTAATTTTTGTGCGTCCTGTTGGATTTGTTTGGCTTTTTTAAAAGCCTCAGTTAGTTGTCCAAAGTTTGGAAGTCCAAAACCAGCCATATGAAAAAAAATAAGTTATTTAATTAAGGATACTCAAAACCGATCATTCTTACTTCTGGATCAAGCAATATTCCTTTTTTTTGTATTACTTTTTGTTGAACTAAATAAATTAATTGCAAAATATCATCAGATGTTGCAGATGAATTATTCACTATAAAATTAGCATGCATCTCTGAAATCTCTGCACCTCCTAACTTAAACCCTTTTAAACCCGTTTCTTCAATTAACTTTCCGGCATAATTGTTGCATGGATTTTTAAATACGCTTCCAAAACTTGGCAAATGATAAGGTTGGCTTGCAAGTCTCTCTTTAAGATTAGATTTTGTTTTGTCTATTATTGATTTGAAATCATTAGAAGGTTTAAAATAGAATTTTGCTGATAATATTATTAAATTATTTTCTTGGAATGAGCTGAATCTATAATTAAAATCAAGGTCTTCTTTCTTTATCTCGTATATATCTTGATTTTCAATATTCATCACTTGAACCGATGATAAGTTCTCTGAAATTGAGGAATTGCCACATCCAGCATTCATGAATAAAGCTCCTCCAACTGTTCCTGGAATACCCACAGTCCATTCACCGCCCTTGCAGGAATTCTTGGCTAGTAGATTTGAAAGAATTGGCAACATTACTCCACATTCAGCGTAGACATAACCTGTAGATGGTTCGATTTTGATATTTTTCATTTTTTTTGTACATATAGTCAATCCTCTTAAATAAATACTTTTAATTAATAGATTTGATCCAGCTCCAATTATCCGGCAATCATAAGAATTTGATTTAGCCCAATTTATTAAATCAATAAACTCTGATACATGATTCGGCTCGTAAAAATATTCTGAAATGCCTCCAACTTTTATGGTTGTGTAATTCTTAAGGTCTATTTTATTTTGTAGTTTTATTTTTTCCATTTGGCGATTTATTTTATACAATCATTTATTAATATTGACCAGAGGTTATTGCAATCTCCTGCTCCCATATTTAATATTAAATCGTTTGCATTTGTAATATCATTAAAAACTTTTTTTACTTCATAATTATCTTTTAGGTAAATAACATCTTTATTGGTTTTATAAATTTCATTTGTTATTAGAGTTGAATTAATGTTATTTATATTTGATTCACCAGCTCCATAAATATTTGTAATTATTATTCTATCTGCCTTTGCTAGTTCTTTAACAAAATCATTCAACAATTTCTCAACTCTGCTATATCGATGAGGTTGAAATATCACTATAAGCTTATTTTTTTTACTCATCAATAATCTTGCTAACTCAATAGTTGCCTTGATTTCACTTGGATGATGTGCGTAATCATCAAATATTTTTCTATTATTAAATTCCCCTCTCAACTCAAATCTTCTCTTTGGTAGTTCAAGGTATTGAATGTTGTTTTTTATTTTCTTTAAGCTAACGTCGTTAATTCTGCAAGCAGATATCGCAGCGGTTATATTTGAAAGATTGTGTAAACCGGGTACAGGGATATTAAAAGTGTCTATAAAATTTCCTTTTTCATAATATTTCGCTATCGTGTTTGTCTTGTTAATTTCTTGAGGAATCATTGCATAGTCAATATTTTTTATCTCTTTTAATGACCACTTAAAGCATTTATTTATATTATTTCTGCTAATTTCACAATCATGATTTATTAATAATTTTTTTGAATTGGCCGCAAATTTGTGAAATGTATTTATAACTTCATTTATATTTGAATAATAATCACAGTGATCAAAATCAATATTTGTTATTATTCCTAGATCTGACTTATAATTACAAGTTGATCCATCTGATTCATCAATTTCAGCAACTATATATTTGGTTTCTTCGATATGAGAGTTAGAGTTATAAATCCGCTGCACTCCACCAATTATTGAGGATGTATTTTTTGTACATAAATCTAGTAATGTAGATAAAAAAGTACTTGTCGATGTCTTTCCATGAGATCCTGCAACGCCAACTGATTTATAACATTGCATAATAAAAGATAATATTTCGGAACGATGTTTTACTGTGAAATTTTTTTTATTGCAATAATTTAGTTCTTTATTATCATTCTTAATGGCTGAACTTTTGACAATAATTAATTTTTTATTTGGATATTTTTTTTGAAGCGCATCTATATTTTTTTCTTCTTGAACATCAAAAATGATTGTCCCAATTCCTTTCATACTTGATATCTGTTCATTTTGAATTAAATCTGAACCGGACACTGAAAATCCTTTTTTAATAAGTGCGATTGCTATAGCTGACATTCCAATTCCACCAATACCAATAAAGTGATAATGATTTGTTTGCAGTAAGTTACTTTTCAATAAGCCATCTCAATCATCAGACTTAAGATAACTTCATCTTTTATATTTTGGATTTAATTTTTACAAAAATCGATTTTTGCGGGTCGAATTAATACAAAATAATTTTATTTGCTTCATAAATTGAAAAATACTTACGTTATTGCAAAAAATTCAGTATGATCAGCAGCTTAGGAACCTATTGGAATTAACTTGTTATGACTTTGCGTGTTGCAATTAATGGATTCGGCAGAATCGGTAGAAACTTTATGCGTTGTTGGCTAAGTAGAGGTGCTTACACCAACATTGAAGTGGTGGGTATTAACGTAACTTCAGATCCAAAAACCAATGCTCATCTTCTCAAATATGATTCAGTACTTGGGGAACTTAATGATGTGGATATCAAATACACTGATGATACATTTGTGATTAATAACAAAACAATAAAGTGCTTTTCTGATAGGAACCCTTTGAATTTGCCATGGAAAGAATGGGGTGTCGATTTGGTTATTGAATCAACAGGTGTTTTTAACACTGATGTTGGAGCAAGTAAGCACTTAGAAGTTGGTGCTAAAAAAGTAATTCTTACTGCTCCCGGTAAAGGTCCAGGAGTTGGTACTTATGTAGTTGGTGTTAATGCTGATACATATAATCATAAGGATTTTGATATTTTAAGCAATGCAAGCTGTACAACTAATTGCCTTGCACCAGTCGTTAAGGTTTTGGATCAGGAAATTGGCATTAACAAAGGATTAATGACTACAATTCATAGTTATACAGGTGATCAAAGAATACTTGATAACAGTCATAGAGACTTGAGAAGAGCAAGAGCTGCTGCTACAAATATTGTCCCAACCTCAACTGGTGCCGCAAAAGCTGTAGCCCTCGTTTATCCAGAGATGAAAGGTAAGTTGACAGGTATAGCAATGCGCGTTCCAACTCCTAATGTTTCAGCAGTGGACTTTGTTTTTGAATCTTCAAAGGCTGTAACTAGTGATGAAGTTAATAATGTACTTAAAGAGGCCTCTCAAAACTCTATGAAAGGAATTATTAAATATGGAGACTTACCTTTAGTTTCAAGTGATTATGCTGGAACAAATGAATCTTCTATAATTGATAGTGATTTGACTATGTCTATTGGAGATAATCTAGTGAAAGTACTTGCATGGTATGACAATGAGTGGGGATATAGTCAGAGAGTAGTTGACTTAGCAGAAATAGTTGCTCAGAAATGGGAATAATTTAAAAATGTGAAAAAATATTGTTAATAGACAGATTATTTTCATCATATTGAGAAAATTCAATCGAAGGTTCTCCTTTTTTAAAATATCCAATCTCAATTACTGATTTTTCTATGTCCATTAATTTATTAGCCCATGTTCTTGGTAGGGAAAATATCAGTTCATAATCTTCTCCTCCAAAAAAATATATTTCATCCCATTTTTTACCCTTTGGCCATGACTCGTGTTTTGGAATTTTAGTGTAGTCAATAACTGCCTTGCAACCACTTTCAATTGCTAAATCTAGAATTGCTTGATAAAGTCCATCACTACTGTCTGTGCAACCTACTTTTAATTTTTGATTTTTACTACGACTTTTAATTAATTGTTTTAATATATTTGGTTTTGGTTCTGGTCTAGAAAATGCTTTTATAGAATCCTGAATTAATTTCGTTTGTCTTAATAATGATTTGTCTTGGATTTTATTTTCCTTTAAATCTAATCCTAGTCTGCTTAGTCCATGTATCCCTGTTGTAAGAATAACCTCTTTAGGTTTACTAGAATATCGTCTTAGTTTCAGATGGCCTTGAGTACCGAACGCAGTTATTGCAATAGTTTTCTCAGATCCTTTTGAACAATCACCTCCAATAATTGATCCTCCAAATTTGCTTAATGCTTGGTTCATGCCTTCATAAAGGTTCTTAACCCAAATCCATTCAGTATTTTTAGATAGTACTAGGCCAATTTTCACACCAATTATTTCATCGCAACCGCTGGAGATTAAATCAGATATATTACTCGTTATTGCTTTCCATCCTAAATCTAATGCAGATATTGTTTCGTCCGTGAAATGTGTATTTTCAATCATCAAATCAGTATTTATTAGTAAATTCTTTTTATTGTTTTTTACGAAGGCGCAATCGTCTGATGTTTGAGCCTTCGGCATATACATTGAAATTCTTCTTATTAGTTCTTTTTCGCCTAAATTTTTTATTATTTCACTATGCATGTTCTTTAAGATTATCTCTGCCATCTTTTATATCTATAGATACGATTTTATCTTCCATAGTAAGTTCTTCTAATACATCAAAGCCGCTAGTAACATATCCAAATGCTGCATTTCTTCCATCTATTAGATTTCTGCCTGCAGGATTTAATTCCGCTTCATATAAGAAAAAGAAGAACTGCGAGGACCCATCATTGACTTTTGAGTTGGAATGTGACCAGCCTAAGGTTCCTAAAGTAGCAAAAGGTAATGTTGGTGTTTCTGTGTAGAATCCTAAATCTTCAAATGTTTGATTATAAAAAGTTTCTTCCTCTCCAGGGACTCTAATCTCTAAAGGTACATGCCTTTCTTGATTTGTTTCAGGATCTATATAACCAATTTCCTTTCCTTTAGGATCACCAGTTTGTAGTACGAAGAATTCTTCAGCGCGATTTATTGGAAGATCATCATAGAAATTCTTATCAACAAGGTCAATAAAAGCGCCGCCGGTTAATGGGGCATTATATCCATCTATAACTGCACTCATATCTCCTTTTGTCGTTTTGATTTTTACTTTTGCTCTCCCAAGTAACCTTGGTAAATCCTTAAATTCATCAGGAATCTGATAAGGAAATTGTTTAGGTAAGAAAAGCTCTTCTAATGTTCCAATATTGTCAAGAGCATCTTTTCTCGCATCAATAAATGTATATTTATCTTTAAGTTTTGCTTCATCTGCCAAAATCTCTAATTTTTTGTCTAAATCTACAAAATTTTGTTCTGCAACATTCTTAAATATTGGATCTAAGCTTTTTAATATTTTAGCTTTATTTTTTTTAGCTAAAGATTGACATTTTGTAACAGTTTTTAAAAGTGTAGGCCACCTTCCTCCTCTAACTAGATCACTAGTATCCTCTAGTTTGTGTTGAAGTTCTTGAAGCTCTTTTTGTTGAATAGGAAGTGCATTCCTAAGTATTGCATTAGGGTCTTTAACAGCATTACCGGTAGGTAAATCAGCAAATACTTTTGCTGGATGAATAAGAAAAAATTGTATTATTACAAATAATACAAACAGATAATTTTTGTTCAGATTTGAAAAAAATTTTTGCATAGGACTCAAACAGGTTTATGATCTCTGGGGATGGAATACAGGAATGATTTCCAGTAATGATTTTCGCACAGGCACAACTATCGAAATAGATGGGCAAGTTTGGCGCGTAGTAGAATTTCTACATGTTAAGCCTGGTAAAGGTTCTGCATTTGTTAGAACAAAATTAAAGTCAGTTCAAAATGGCAATGTTATTGAAAAGACTTTTCGAGCTGGGGAATCAGTTCCACAGGCTATCCTAGAAAAGTCTAACCTCCAACATACTTATATGGAGTCTGGAGATTATGTATTTATGGATATGACCAGCTTTGAGGAGACTAGATTAACAGCTGAACAAATTGGGCAAGGATGTAAGTATTTAAAAGAGGGTATGGAAGTAAATGTTGTTTTTTGGAATGAAAAAGTTTTAGAAGTAGAACTTCCCATATCTGTTACTTTAGTAGTATCTGAGACTGATCCTGGAGTAAAGGGTGATACCGCTAGTGGCGGTACAAAACCAGCTATTCTAGAAACTGGAGCTCAGGTTATGGTTCCATTATTTATTTCTGAGGGAGAAATGATTAAAGTTGATACTAGGAATGATAGTTATCTTGGAAGGGAGAACTAATGATTATGAAATTAGATCATGATGATTTAAACCGTCTGATAGAAAAGATTTCTAACAGTGATTTCCAGGAGTTTTCTCTAGAAGGAGAAGACTTTAAGTTGGAAATTAAAAGAAATTTATCTGATATTTCTCATCAAAATCAATCTGAAGCAAGACAATTGCAAGATAGTCAGGCTAATTCCAGTCAAGTAATAAAGAATGAAAATTCTTCAACCGCCAACAGCACGAGCTCAGCGCCTGTGCCCCTTCCAGGACGCTCAGGCTTAATAGAAGTAACCTCACCTATGGTTGGAACCTTCTATAGGGCTTCAGCCCCCGGAGAGGAACCTTTTGTTGAGATTGGAAGCCAGATAAGAGTTGGCCAGACAATTTGTATACTTGAGGCTATGAAACTTATGAATGAAATCGAATCTGAATTGAACGCAGAAATTATTGAAATATTAGTAGAGAATGGGACTCCTGTAGAGTTTGGACAAGTTTTAATGAGAGTTAAGCAGACTTGAATTTAAACTTAATTCTCTTGCTGTTTTTATAGCTTCTAACATGCTTTGATATTGAGCGATGCCTTTTCCTGCAATATCAAAACCTGTACCATGATCGGGCGATGTTCTTATAAAAGTTAACCCTAAGGTTGTATTTACAGAATAATTCGCGGCAATAATTTTCATTGGGATTAATCCCTGATCATGATACATGGCAAGAATTCCATCATGTTTGATAGAGTCTTTTTGGTTCCATGCTTTTGCAGAAGAAAGCCAACAGCTGTCCGGAGATATAGGTCCTTCAATTGAAGTATCTGGATTATTTAACTTCCAGGTAGATAATGATTTTTCGACTAGATTTATTTCCTCTGCACCTAACATACCTTCTTCTCCAGCATGGGGATTTAATCCAGCTACCTTTAAGGATATATTTTGATTGAATTTTTTAGCAAAATCTCTTAGTAAATTAAGTTTAGTGAAGATTAAATCATGGTTTAATTCTTCTGAAATCCTCATTAATGGAATATGCGTTGTGGCTAATAAAGTATTAAATCTCCAACCTGTTATTGGCGATTTAGCTGTGAATAGCATCCCTACATGTGAGGAATTACAGGATTCAGCAAGTAATTCTGTTTGGCCTGAATAATTATGACCAGCAAGAGCCCACGATTTTTTACAGATTGGACCAGTTACCAAACAAGTATTTGGAGTGGTTTGGACTATTTTTATTGCATGTTTAAGGTAGTGAAAACTTTTATTACCAAAGTTTGTCTTTGAATCATTCGACAAAATATTTTTTATCTTAATATCTTTGATATTTAAATTAAGAGGATTAGCAATATCAGAAATACCATTTGATTTTAGAAGCTTATAAGTTAATAGTAAATTATCTTTAGAGCCTATAATTTCAGTTTGAATGTCCCTGGGATATTTATTTGAGGCCATTGCTTTTAATATTACTTCAGGTCCTATACCTGATTCATCTCCAACACTAATTACAATTTTTAAACTTTTATCGTAATTATTTTTTGAAGATATAAGACTAAGACTCATTTGAAGGATTTGACTTGTTGGAGACAATTCTTTAAGCCAGATGTATAGTCTTTATGAATTAATTTATAACCAAGGTCTTCACATAGTAATTTATTCGATACTTTTCTATTTTCTTCCCAAAAAGAAAGTGCAATTGGTGAAAGGATTTTTTTTGCTTCTTCGAATTCAATTGGATTTGGCATTTTTAATCCAAGTAATTTATAACTATATTCTATGACTTCCACTTGAGAGCATGGATAATTGTCTGAAATATTTATTATTTGATGGAAGTCAATATTATTTGTATTTTGCAAAAGATATATTATTGCCATTGAAATATCTTCGACATGAATTCTTGAGAAGACTTGCTTAGGCTTGCTGATTACTTTAATGTTTTTTCTAATTATTGATTCTATAGTCGACCTTCCAGGTCCATAAATTCCAGGTAATCTGAATATTTGGGACGGCAGTTCAGAATTAAGCCACTCTTTTTCGCATATTAGTCTTCTTTTGCTTCTTTCTTGTAATGGATTAGCCGGATCTTTTTCTGAGACCCACTGACCAAATGTATTTCCATATACTCCAGTTGTAGATAAATATCCAGCCCATTTAAGTGATAAACCTTGAAGTTTTTTTTTGAGTTTAAATAATACAGGATCTCTACCATTCTCATTTGGAGGAATGCAACTCAATATATGAGTCGTGTCTTTGAAAATATCATCTGATGGAATTTTTTCTGAATTACTATCAAAAAAGAAACTATTCTTTTCTGATTTATTATTTCTGTAACTTGTCAATACCTCAAAGCCCATTTTCCTTATTTCATTTGCAAAGTGCCTTCCACTAAAGCCACCTCCAAAGATTAGGAATTTACTTTTCTTATCTAATTTGCTTGCAAGAGTGGCCATATTGAACTATAACTAGTACAAACGTATTATTGAAAGCGATGAAGACTTTTATTAAGCCTCAAATAAAACCAATTATAGCAATTTCTTATCATCAAACATATAAAAAGAACTTTCAGACTTTTAAATTTAGTTTTAAATCTTTCAAAATACTATTTAATTTTAGAAATATAATTTTATTTCTATGCTTGTCGTTTTTTGCGCTAGTTCCTGAGTCTCCAGAGTTTCATTCAAATTTATGTAATAAATATAATTCAACTCAAGCCTGCAGTGTTTGGTAGTTAAGCTGCGTTCAAATTCATTTCATCTTCTTTAGTGTTTTTGAAACTTATATTCTGATCGTTAGGCTTAGCCCATTGCAGTAATCTTAATGCTAATCTTAAATCTCCTTCTATCCATGCTCTGATTGCCATAGCTCTTCTTGGGTCATAAAATTTTTGTCTGCGATACCAATAAAATGCTTCATCATCAGATTTATCTCCATTGCATGATAAGCACGCTGGAACACAATTCTCTGTATTACTTAAACCACCTCTACTTCTTGGAATAATGTGATCAATTGATTCTGATGGTTTACCGCAATATATACAACTACTTTCTGTAAACTTATGAATAGACTTGCGCCATTGTCTGAATCTGAACTTAGGACATAAATCCTCTAAAAAAACTGCATCATTAATGTGCATTCAGTATATTTAATTAACACAATCATGACTTGATATTGTTAAAAGTCAAGATCTAAATTATTATTATTTTTCTTTAATTAGTTTACTTAAATAATATTAATTGTATTCTATTATACTAATTGATTTTAATAACTATATCTATCAAATGTTTCATCAGATAAAGATTCTTCTTCATCAATTAAGTTATCTATTCTTTTTCTTCTTTTCTCTTTTTCTATTTCTTCATTCTTTATCTTTTCCTCTTCTTCTTTTATTTTGCGTTGTAATTGTCTGTCAGGATAAAGTTTATTTAAATACTCTACACAATATGTAAATTTATCTCTTTCTCTTACAACTGTTTCTATTATTTGTGCTGCAGCTTGACGTGGCGAAGTCTTAAAAAAACCACCTTTTTGTCTTTTTATATAACTATATGCTGCTTCCCAACTACTTTCATGATCATTACCTCCATCCCTCATAGTGCAAAAGATTTCTGCCCCAAATGAACCTGCAAATGTTTTTGGCGCAACATATACTATTTGACCTACTATCCCTACAGCTAATAATAAGATTTTTATATCTTTTAAAGATTTCATTAATAAAAATTTCCTTAATTAAAAAATATCCTTTATTTTCATTATGTCTATAGGTTTTTTAAGAATTTATTATTCCAATTAAATTTTATGTCATTACTACTTAATGGATTAGCTAATCTTAATAAGAGCTGAAACTTTCAAGATTTTAGATTTAATATCATATTAATTTCTTCTTTTGCCTCTCATAATTAAAGCTGAATTTATATCACTCAAATTTACAAACAAAATAATATTGAATATAAATATTAAAAAAATGATATTAATATCCTACATAAAGGGCCTTTGACTTGCCATAATAGTACAAACTAGGATTTTGTTATGGCTCCACAAATTTCTTTTAAAAGTAAAAAAAATCAAATTAAAAAAAGACTATCTTTTATTGAAGGAGGTCATCAATTAGAAAAACTTGAATTTGCCCTTGCAGTTGCTCAAACAAAAGGTGACTGTGAGAAGTCAGAAATTTTAAAGAAAAAAATTTTTGAATTAGGAGGTAATGTCGAGGAACCTGGAACTTAATCTAAGTTCTTATTCTAAATGCTTTTTGGCTGCTACTAGTGCTAGACCTGCTTCTTCAGCAGTAATTTTATTTTGTTCTAAAAGAGTATAGCTAATAGCAGAAATAATAGAAATAATATCTCTTTCATTAACATATCCTAAATGTCCAATTCTAAAGATTTTTCCCTTTAAATGATCTTGTCCTCCAGCTAATAAAATATCAAATTTTTCCTTAATCTTTTTCCTGAAATCTTCTGCGTCAATTTCTTTTGACTCTATAGCTGTTATAGCAGGGCTTAATGAATTATTTTCAGCAAAAAGTTTGAAGTTTAGCGCTTTCATTGCACTAGAAACTGCTAATTTA
>CETG01015583.1_pt1 | contig 33521 bp, 28 predicted proteins | sample 361471 | NCBI WGS metagenome assembly CETG01 (sample SAMEA2622696, study PRJEB7988) | marine metagenome | isolation source: saline water (ENVO:00002010), including | reverse complement strand
AAAGAAGTAAAAATGAGATATAAAATTGATAAGCATGATTATGATGTAAGGATTGGACAAGCTCAGAGATTTCTTAAATCAGGAGATAAAGTCAAATGTACTGTAATTTTTAGAGGGAGAGAAATACAACATTCCAACTTAGCTGAAACTCTTCTTTTAAAAATGGCAACTGATTTAGAGGAGCAATCGGAAGTTCAACAATCCCCAAAAAGAGAGGGCAGAAATATGATAATGTTTTTAAGCCCTAGGAAGACACCTCTCGAGAAAAAAGAGGAAAAATAAATTAAACTTTGTTTATATGACAAATTTATTTTCAAAATTTATGACAAATGTTAAAGTGTCACTATATAATTCTTAAAAACAAGCAAGGTTTGATTCAGCGTGAGATTCCATATACAGCAAGAAAGTGATATACCAGCTTCTACGCAGCTTTATAATCAAATATGCTTTGCTATCGCTGCAAGACATTATCCTCCTGGACACAGGTTGCCTAGTACTAGGCAACTTGCAATGCAGACAGGACTTCATAGAAACACAATCAGCAAAGTTTATAGACAGCTAGAAACCGATGGTGTAGTAGAAGCAATGGCTGGATCTGGTATATACGTAAGAGATCAACTACAAAAAAAAGAATTTAAAGATTCCATCAATTCAAAAAGTCCACTAAATAAGAATCCTATTGAGGAATCAAAAAAAGCAATTGATCAACTAATTCAACTTGGATGTACTTTGCAAGAAGCAAGAAAATTATTAACTGATGAAATTGATTGGAGAATTAAATGTGGTGCCAGAGTACTTGTTAGTACTCCAAGAGAGGATATTGGTGCTTCAATGTTAATTGCCGAAGATTTATCACCCAGAGTAAATGTTCCTGTAGAAGTTGTTCCAATGGAAGAATTAGACAAAGTTCTTTGCAATTCAAACAATGGCACAATTGTAACTAGTCGATATTTCTTACAGCCTTTAGAGAAACTAGCTAAAAAATATGGAATTAGAGCCATAGCAGTAGATCTTAGTGATTTTCAAAAAGAATTAAAGATGTTAAAAGAATTAAAACCAGGAAGCTGTGTTGGTATAGTTAGTATTAGTCCTGGGGTTCTTAGAGCTGCTGAGGTTATTCTTCACAGTATTAGAGGCAATGATATACTCCTCATGACTGCTAACCCTGAAAATAGCAGCAGACTATTAGCACTTTTAAGAGCGTCTAATCATGTTTTATGTGATGGGCCAAGCTTAACGGAAGTTGAGAGCACTTTAACAAAAAACAGGTCTCAATTAATGAGAATGCCTTATCTACATTGTGCGGCTAATTATTTAAGTAAAGATACCATTGATCAGCTAAAAAAAGAAATTGGGATATCAACTTGATAATTTATGCTAAGCAACTTTAAATCAGATATAGATATAATTAAAGAGAGAGATCCAGCCGCCAGAGGAATCTTCGAGATTATATTATGCTACCCAGGGTTTCAATGTATATTCATTCATCGATTCACTCATACGCTATGGAAGTATAAATTACCAATAATTCCAAGATTATTAAGTCAAATCAATAGATCTCTAACAGGAATAGAAATTCATCCTGGAGCAAAGATTGGCAGAAAAGTTTTTATTGACCATGGAATGGGAGTTGTCATTGGAGAAACTGCAGAAATAGGTGATAATTGTTTACTTTATCAAGGAGTTACATTAGGAGGGACTGGGAAAAGTCACGGGAAAAGGCACCCAACATTAAAAAAAAATGTTGTGATTGGAGCAGGTGCTAAAGTACTTGGTTCAATTACTATTGGAGCTAACACAAGAATAGGAGCAGGATCAGTTGTTGTAAGAAGTGTTGAGAGTAATAGTACTGTAGTTGGAGTTCCTGGGAGAGTCGTACATCAGAGTGGTGTTAAGATCAATCCCCTTGCTCACTCTGCTTTACCTGATGCGGAAGCTAATGTAATTAGAAACTTAATGGATAGAATTGATCAACTCGAGAATCAAATCAATCAATTACAAGAAGCAATGCAAAGTATCGCTAATAACGAAACTATTGATATTTCAAAACTGGGTGATGCTCAAAGTTTGAAAGACAAAGAGATAATTGAATTTCTAGGCGATAATAAGGATTAAACTAATCTGTCGAATCATTTTCTAATTTAGGTTGAAACATAAACATTGAGTAGATTACGTTCCTTCTCATATTTGTCATCATCTCAAGAAACATATCATAACCTTCGTTTTTATATTCAATTAAGGGATCTTTTTGACCATATCCTCTTAAACCAACAGATTCTCTTAATGAATCCATTGATTGAAGATGTTCTCTCCATAAGTTGTCAATCTGTTGCAAAATAAAGAATCGTTCAGCCTCTCGCATTAAACCAGGACGATATTTTTCTATCTGGGATTCTTTTAAATCATATGCAGTTCTCAATTGTTCTTGAAGGTAATTTTTTAGTTCTGAAACTGATAAAGAGTAAATATCTTCTTCTTTAAGATCCTCTAATAGATATATGAATTCCTTAACTTTTGCAATTAATTGGGAAAGATCCCATTCCTCAGGAGGTAAATCTGGATTAACATAAGCCTCAACTATTTCCTCCATTGTAATTTCACCATAACCAATAACTTGTTTTTTCAAATCTATTCCTTTTAAAACTCTTAATCTCTCCGTATAAACTGCTTTACGCTGATTATTCATAACTTCGTCATATTCAAACACTTGTTTTCTAATATCGTAATAATATGTTTCTACTTTTTTCTGTGCACTTTCTAGAGATCTTGTAAGCATCCCAGATTCTATAGGCATATCTTCATCGACCCTAAATGCATTCATAAGATTAGCGACCCTTTCACCCCCAAATATCCTAAGAAGATTATCTTCTAAAGATAAGAAAAATCTCGTACTTCCTAAATCTCCTTGCCTACCTGCTCTTCCTCTTAACTGATTATCAACTCGTCTAGATTCATGTCTTTCTGTACCAATTACATGTAATCCTCCAGCGAGCCTGACATTTTCCTCTTCTTGTATTAAAACAGTCTCATATTCTTTTTTTATATTTGATAAAACTTCTCTTAAAGATTGAATAAGTTTATCTTTTGTTGGCGCTTTTTCAGCAGCTGTAGCAATCTTGTCTTCTAATTCAATATTACTTAAATTTCTTTCACCCCATTTATCAACAAGCTTTCTAGATAATAAATTTAGCTCATTTTCAATATTCTCTCCTAATTTACAAGGAAATAAACTTTTAAAATCACTCCTCGTACCTAATACTGAATTAGTTTTTGTTTTTGATGAAAAACCTTCAACTGATTTTGTATTTCTTTGCGGGGGGATAGGAGGTTTATGTTCATTATCAGGCTTAACTAATAATGGCATTAAGGTCTCTTTTAATTTAAGTCTTGCCATATAATCACTATTACCGCCCAAAATAATATCAGTACCTCGACCAGCCATATTAGTAGCAATAGTTACTGCTCCCGACCTACCAGCCTGGGCAACTATTTCAGCTTCTCTTTCAACATTTTCTGGTTTAGCATTTAATAAATTATGAGGTATTTGTTGTTCATGTAGTAAGGAACTTAATAATTCACTTTTTTCTACGCTTGTTGTACCCACCAAGACAGGTCGACCTTTCTTATGAATATCGGCAGTTTCATTTGCAACTGCTCTCCATTTCCCAATCTCGGTTTTGAATACTTGATCTGACCAATCTTGCCTTTTTCTTATTTTATTAGTTGGCACAACAGTAGATTGTAATTTATATGTTTTTTCAAATTCAACCTCTTCAGTTTTAGCTGTTCCAGTCATACCAGCTAATCCAGGGTACAGAAGAAAAAAGTTTTGGTATGTAATTGAGGCTAAAGTCTGTGTTTCTGGTTGTATCTTTAAACTTTCTTTGGCTTCAATAGCTTGGTGCTGTCCATCACTCCATCTTCTGCCAGGCATAACTCTACCTGTAAACTCATCAACTATGACAGCTTCTCCATTTTTAATAATATAATTAACGTCTTTTACAAATAACTCTTTTGCCTTTAGTGCATTTGTAACATAATGAGCCCAAGGATCTTTAGGGTCATATAAATCCTTCACTTTTAAATACTCTTCACATTTAGCAAATCCTTGGTCAGTTAAAATACAACTTCTCTGTTTCTCATCTACTTCATAATCCCCTTCAGGATCAATCCCATCTTTACTTAACTCTTTTGCTCGTTCAAGAGATAAAGATAATTCAGCCGCTTTTTGATATTTTTCTTGTGGACGCTCAATTTGACCTGAAATAATTAAAGGAGTTCTAGCTTCATCAATTAATATTGAATCAACTTCATCAATAACGCAGTAGTTAAAATCTCTTTGGACTACATCCTGTATGTCAGTTGCCATATTATCTCGTAGATAATCAAAACCTAATTCTGAATTAGTGGCATAAGTAATATCACAAGCATAATTTTCTTTCCTTTCTTTTGGATTCATCTCTTGCTGAATTAATCCCACACTTAAGCCAAGGAATCTATGAACCTGACCCATCCACTCTGCATCTCTCCTCGCAAGATAATCATTTACAGTGACAACATGCACTCCTTTACCTGATAAAGCATTTAAATAACAAGGCAACGTAGCTACAAGAGTCTTACCTTCGCCTGTTTTCATTTCTGCAATTTGACATTCGTGTAAAACCATCCCGCCTATAAGTTGCACATCAAAATGCCTCATACCTAAAACTCTTTTGCTGGCTTCTCTTACTATTGCAAAAGACTTTGGCAATAAGTCATCTAATAATTCTTTTTGTTTTGAAATATCAGATTCAGAAGATAAAATATCTTTAAAATTCAATGTTTCTTTCCTTAAATCATCATCTGATAATTTAGAGACTTCTTCCTCTAGCAAGTTTATTTCATCCACTAATGGTTGATATCGCTTCAACTTTCGCGTATTTGGATCTCCCAACAAAAGTTTTAGCATAATTTGTTCTTCCTAAGTTTTTAATAGATCTATTATAAAATAGTTTCATTAAAGTATGCAGATTGATCATTAGTAATAGAAAATTTTTTGAAGAAAGTTTAAAATTATGAGAAACTTAGCCTAATGCGCTTTGAGTTCAAATTAGTAAAAATATCTTGAGGAGCATAATCCATGACAAAGTTAGTTATATTAACGCACTATAAGGGTGCTCCTGGGTTAAGACTTTTTGGTCTTGGTCCTAATTTTGTACCATGTAATGGATTAATAAAATTAAAAGCATTTCTTAATGAAAATGCATTTTGGGCCAAAAATAGAGATATCCGTAATTTAAAAACTTGCCTTGCACAAAGTGATATTGTTGTAAGCTTATGGATTGGAAACGAAATAGTTGGATTTGGAAGGGCTTTAACAGATGGAATTTATAGAGGCGTATTATGGGACATTGTAATTGATGAAAAATTTCAGGGAAAAGGTTATGGCAAAATTATTGTAAAAACGCTGCTTAATACTAAGAGAATGAAATCTACAAAGAAAATTTATCTTATGACTACAAATAAGAAAGATTTTTATTGTCAACTAGATTTCAAAGAAAATATAATCCAAAATCTTTTGGTAAGAGAACAATAAAAATTAACTTTTAAAAAGTAAGAACTTTGACCCTAAATAATTATTAGTTGCTGCCAATAAAGCACCACATAGCCAAGCTAATTTATAGTTACCGAACAATAAAATACACAAATTGATTGTTAGTATCATTTCCATGCCTCCGAGCATATAAATAAACATGAAAAGAATAAACTCCCTATTAAATCTTTTAGATTGAGAGTTATTAAATATCCAATTTTTTGAAAATAAAAAAGAATTAATAAGACCAATGGAATAGCCTGAAAATGAAGCTATATTTATGTTTGTACCTAATTGATAAAGAATTAAATACACTAGAAAATTCAAAAAAGAAGATATTAATCCTGTAATAATAAATTTAGTTATTTGATACTTATTTTTTTTAAAAAACAAGAAAAAGATTTTTATATTCATTAGTTTGTAAATCTCTTATAAATCCATCTAATAATTAGTCCAAGGATAGGCACAGGTCCGAAAGTAGGACCACAGAAATCAAAATAATCTCGATGATTAATAATTTTACCGTTCTCTCCAAATATTAATCTAGTCGTTCCAGGATATATAAATTCTCTTCCCATAATTTTTAATCCCATTGTCCATTCAATAAAACCTATTGATTCTGTAATTACAATGCCCTGTGTCTCAAGAAAAATATCATCACATCTCTCAACTAATTTATTTTGAGCATCAATATATTCATCTAATCCAATTTTTGCTTGAATTGGGTCTTCAAAAATTACATTTTGATCATAAAATTGAGCCCATTTATTTTTTGTGGGGGCGGTAACGCCATAAGGCTTGTTGAATAAGGCTTTTAGATCTTCACTTGATACTTTGCTATTCATGATTTTTAATTAAGTTTTATATAGTTTCTAAATTAAGATTTTATTATAAATAGATAACAACTCTCGATATATTTCTTAAGGATCGCTTGTATAAGATTCTTTAAAAAGCGGATGAAGAGATTCGAACTCTCGACATTCTCCTTGGCAAGGAGATGCTCTACCACTGAGCTACATCCGCACTAATTCATATTATCCTACAAAAGGGGAAAATATTTAAAAACTTTTGAATCTATTTTAAATTTCTTATTAGTGAGCCCATTTCAATTGCTTGTAATGCATAATTCCATCCAAGATTATTCTTGATACCTGCCCTTTCTAGTGCCTGCTGCATAGTATCAGTAGTGAGCACACCAAATATAACTGGCGTATTATGATCCATAGCTACTTTTGATATGCCTTTACTTGCCTCAGAAACTACAACGTCATAATGGGACGTCTCACCCTTAATAACAGCACCAAGAGTGATAATCACATCATATTGATTCCTACTGAGAAGAGATTTAGCCGCTAAAGGCAATTCAAAAGAGCCTGGAACCCAAACTAAATCTAAATAATTACTGTTCTCAGAAGTGTCAATTCCATGCCTTTTTAGGCAATCTAGACATCCAGATAAAATCTTATTAGTAATTAGATCATTAAATCTTGCTATTACTATTCCAACTTTTAATGATGCAGTATCACTAAAAGAACCTTCATAAATTGCCATTGAAATTTAGAATATATTTATAGTAATAGGTTCTCACGAAAAGGGTCTTTAGTTCAAACTAAACCGGCAATAACACCATTAATTAGAACCAAATGAAACCAAACTCCACCAATAATTTCAACTTTCTTAATCTCTGGATTACGACGGTCTGCAGGATCAGATTGAGTAGCATACAAATAAGGAACTCCTATCACTGCTATTAAAGATGCAAATAAAAGAGCATTTATGAAGAAAAAGTTTACGGCCTGCATGATTGAAGTTAATTTTACTTGTATGGATATTATATTCTCATAAAAAAGGTTTTTTTGGGAAAACTTTACATACTCGTATTTTCTTGTAAGATGCAAAATAATTTTTACTCCCTAAGATCTAGTTAGTATTTAAAAAAAAAATGTCAGGTGATGAATTAATACAGAAGAATTTATTTGGAAACGATACTGATCTTGTGACTGTAAAAGATGATAATTTTGAAGAGAAAGACCTAACAAATGAAGCACTTACGAAAGATTCGCAAACAAGGCCTAGGCGAAGAAAAAGGAATCAATCAAATCTTAGTTTATTAAAAGAAAGTTCAACAATATCAGAAAATCAAAAATCAATAATTAATAATAAGTCTCATAGTTTTGAAACTGTAAACAAAGAACAGCTTCCTCCTGTATTAAAACATTATGTGAATCTCAAAGAAGAGAACTCTAGTCATTTTCTTCTTTATAGACTAGGAGATTTTTTTGAATGTTTTTTTGAAGATGCTATTCAAATGTCACAAATACTTGAAATTACTTTAACAAGTAAAGATGGTGGCAAAGGGGTAGGAAGAGTTCCTATGGCAGGAGTGCCTCATCATGCATTAGAGAGGTATTGCTCTGAATTAATCAAAAAAAATCACTCTGTTGTGATTTGCGATCAATTAGAAAAAAGTAATGGTAATTATTCTACTCCTCTTAAAAGAGCCATTACCAGGATTATTACTCCTGGTACGATAATTGAAGAAGGAATGTTAATTGCCAAAAGAAATAACTGGATAACAGCAGTTAGCATAGATGATCAAAGTAATAAAAATGGAATCATGTGGGGGATATCCAGAGCTGATGTAAGTACCGGAGAATTAATTACTTTAGAGGGAAGCTTGATCCACAAACTTTATGATGAGATCATAAAGTTAGATATTTCTGAAATAATAATAGGGAGTGAAGAAGAAAGAATCTTATTAGCAAAACATAACAAGCTTTTGAAATGTACAGTTACTCAAAAAACCTTTTTTGCCATTAATGAGGCTAATAAAATTATTAAAAATTATTTTAATATTCAATCATTAGAGGGAATAGGATTACGTTATTTACCCCATGCCACTAAATCTCTTGGAGGATTATTACATTATTTGAAAGAAATTAATCCTTTAGAATGTGATGCTGATTCTTCCGCAAAAATTTCTTTAGATTTTCCTTTAATAAGATTTCCAAACGAAAGCTTAATTATTGATTATCAAACCAAAAAGAATTTAGAAATAACTCATACTCAAAGGGAAAATAATTATGTAGGTTCTCTTCTTTGGAGCATTGACCGAACATACACCGCAATGGGAGCAAGATGTTTAAGGCAATGGATTGAGTTCCCATTATTAAATAATGAAGAAATCATCAAAAGGCAAAATATAATAACAAATTTTTTAGAGTCACAAACATTAAGGATTGAGACACAAAATCTTCTTAGAGCTATGGGAGATTTAGAAAGACTCTCTGGTAGAGCATGCGCTGGTCAAGCGAGCGCTAGAGATTTAATTGCTATTTCAGAAGGTCTGAAAAAGATACCAAGATTAAAGATAATAATAAAATCATTTGATTATGCTTTACCAGAGTGGGTTCAAGAATTAAAGCAAGATAATTATGAATTACTAGATTTAGCAGATCAAATAAGTAATACACTTATAGAAAATCCACCACTCAATATTAGTGAAGGAGGAATAATACATGATGGAGTAGATAATATCTTGGACGGTTTAAGAAATATCATTGATGACTATAGTGAATGGTTAAAAAATGAAGAATTAAAAGAACGAAAAATTAGTAAGATTACAAATTTAAAAATCCAATTCCATAGAACCTTCGGCTATTACATATCGATTAACAAATCAAAGGTCAATATGGCTCCAAAGCACTGGATTAAAAGACAAACTTTAACAAATGAAGAAAGATTTATAACTACATCTATCAAAGCTCAAGAAAATAAGATATTTCAAGTTAAAAATCGTGCTGCAACAAGAGAATATGAATTATTTTGTCAGATTAGAGATTTAACAGGGGAAAAAACCAAAAAAATTAGGACTATCGCAAGAGCGATTGCAAGTCTTGATGCATTACTTGGATTAGCTCTAGCCTCAATACAAAACAATTATGTAAAACCTCAAATAATTCCAAAAGATGAAAATATTTCTCAAAAAGATACAAATTTTAAGTCTGGAAGAAATCCTATTGTCGAACAACTTTTAGATGAGAATAAATTCGTACCAAATGATGTTTTCTTTAATGAAAATCAAAAATTAATAATATTATCAGGACCAAATGCAAGTGGAAAAAGCTGCTTTATTAGGCAAATTGGTCTCATACAAATACTCTCTCAAATAGGTTCTTATGTTCCTGCAAAAAAAGCTGAAATTAAAATAGTAGATAGAATTTTTACTCGAGTTGGTGCTGTTGATGATCAATCAACAGGTCAGTCTACTTTCATGGTGGAAATGGCAGAAACAGCCTCCATTCTTAATCAGGCAACAGAGAACTCATTAGTACTACTTGATGAAATAGGTAGAGGGACCTCCACCTTTGACGGATTATCTATTGCTTGGTCAGTAAGCGAGTATCTAGCAAAAGAAATATCATGTAAAAGTATTTTTGCGACTCATTATCATGAATTAAATTATTTAAAAAACTCACTCAATAATGTTGAGAATTTTCAAGTTACTGTTAAACAGCATAAAGATGAATTAGATTTCTGTCATAAGATAGAAAAAGGAGGCTCAAATAAGAGTTATGGTATTGAAGCTGCAAAATTAGCAGGTATTCCATTGCAAGTCATTAATAAAGCACAAAATATCTTGAAGTATTTAGAAGAAAGTAATAACTTTAATAATCAAATAAACCTTGAAGAAATCAACAAAAAGGTTGCCTAAATTATATTGATGATCTTAATAATGCATTCATTGTTGCTGCGACCATTGATGCACCGCCTCGAGTAGAACTCATAATTATATAGTTATATTCAGTTTCCATGAGTCTCTGCTTAGAACGCTCTACTCCAATAAAACCTACAGGCATTCCTACTATGAGACTGGGTTGTTTTACGCTCTTTTCTAAAATATCTAATAATTTCTCAAGAGCTGTTGGTGCACTCCCAACAAGAACTATAGGTGCGGTATCTCCAAAATAGTTTTTTGAAATATCTAACCACGCCTTTTCCATACAATATGCAGATGAGGTAGAGCTATATTTTTTTGATTGAGTCAACCATTGTCTTATGGAAACAACAAGATTTCCATGTGTATTTTTTGCCATAGCTTTTATTGCTACTGCTGCCATTTCAGTATCAGTTATTATTGGTGCACCAGATTTACAGGCTTTTATTGATATTTCACATGCATTTTCACTAAATTGAAGAAGATGTTTAATCGAAAAATCACCTGAGGCATGAATTAATCTCTCTAAAACCTGCACTTCTAAATTATTAAAGTTATGAGAACCTAATTTAGATCTTATAAATTCAACACTTTCTAAGAATATTGGATGATCATTTAACATAACAATTTAAATTTATTCAGAAAAAAGGCATAATTAATCAAAACTCCTTTTAAAAACAATATGCCAATTCAAATTCTATGGGGCAATGATATTGAAGCATCTAAAAAAGAAATAGATAAAATAATTGATCAAAATGTTTCTAAAAGCTGGTCAAATTTAAATATTAGTAAATTCAATGGAGAAGATCCTCAAGAAGTTTTAAAGGCATTAGATGACATCCTTACTCCCCCCATGGGTGAAGGATTTAGAGTAGTGATTATAAAAAATAGCCCTATATTAAATACTAAAAACGATGAGATTGCAGATAAATTTGAAATAAATTCTAATAATATGTCTCAATTTACTTATTTAGTATTGCAAAATGTTCAAAAGCCTGACTCTAGGATGAAAACAACTAAACTCATAAAAGAATTAATAAAAAAAGAAGAAGCAAGCGAATTATCTTTTGAATTACCAAGTATTTGGGACATAAATAGTCAAATTGCATATATTCAAAATATCGCTAAAAAGATGAATATTAATATAGATCAAATTGTAGGAGAGAAGATATTAAAGTCTATTGGAATAGATAGCTCAAGATTAATTAATGAATTAGAAAAAACAAAACTTTACCTTAATTCAAAAAATAATATTTATGACTCTGAAATAGTTCTAAGCACTAAAGATGTAGAAGAAATCTTTAATGATCATGAATCCAACATCTTTAAGATATTAGACTTATTAATAGAAGAAAAGATTTCGGAAAGTCTCCTTGAAATAAATAATCTTATTAATAAAGGCGAACCTCCTTTAAAAATGGTAACAGGATTAATTAACCAATTAAGAATTAATACTATAGTTTTATTACTAATGGATGAGAAAGATTTAAGTAAAATTAGTTCTCTTGCTAATGTGACTAATCCGAAAAGAATTTACTTTATTAGAAAAAAAGTTCGAAACTGCTCACCAAAATTCTTAATAAATTTAATGATTCAATTTCTTAATATTGAAGTATCTATTAAAAAAGGAAATAATTCAATAAATGTTTTTACCGAAAATTTAATTACACTAACCCATCAGACTTCAAGAAAGTAAATCAATTATTATTAAATTATGGCTTTACTTATAAAAAAATTCGGCGGAACCTCTGTTGGTAATGTTGAGAAGATCAAAAACATAGCGAAACACATATGTGAAAGTAAAGAGAATGGAAATGATTTAGTGATTGTAGTTTCAGCAATGGGACAGTCCACAGATAAATTAAATTTATTAGCTGAATCTATTTCAAAAAATCCACCTAAGAGAGAATTAGATATGCTTCTTGCCACAGGTGAGCAAGTAACAATAGCATTATTATCAATAGCATTAAGTGAATATGGAGTACCAGCAATATCAATGACTGGTAGTCAAGTTGGCATAATTACTGAATCAATGCATGGAAAAGCCAGAATTCTTGATATAAAGACTGAGAGAGTAAAAGATTTGATAGATCAAGGCTATGTAGTAGTGATAGCAGGATTTCAGGGCGCAACTCTAAGCCATAATGGATCTATGGAAATAACTACTTTAGGTAGAGGTGGTTCAGACACATCTGCAGTAGCACTTACAAGTGCATTAGGGGGAGAAATATGTGAAATATATACTGATGTACCTGGAGTTTTAACAACCGATCCAAGAATAGTAAAAAATGCAAAATTACTTAGCAAAATAAGTTGCGAAGAGATGCTGGAACTAGCAAGCGTTGGAGCATCCGTCTTACACCCGAGGGCTGTTGAGATTGCTCGTAATTACGGAATTAAATTGTTTGTAAAATCTAGTGAGACAAAAGAACCAGGAACATTACTCTTCAGTAAAATTAAGCCATTAGTTTTAGAAAAGGGTAAATTAGAATTAACAAAAACTGTCAACAGTTTAGAGATTAAAGAATCTCAGGTGGTTTTTGGTCTTTCTTGCCTACCTGATCAGCCTGGAATAGCAGCATCAATATTTGAAAGATTATCTAAAGAAGGCATTAACGTTGATTTAATAATTCAAGCTACACATGAAAAAAACTTGAATAATATAACTTTCACAGTAAGTACAGAGAACCTGCAAAAAACAAAAGAACAGTGTGATCTAATTATTGAATATTTAGGTGGGAAATATGATTACATAGAAAATATGACAAAATTAAGTATTCAAGGAGCAGGAATAATGGGGAGACCAAGTGTTTCAGCTGAATTGTTTGATACTCTTTCAAAATCAAATATTAATGTGAGATTAATAGCTACTAGTGAAATAAAAGTTAGTTGCGTTATCGATCGACAAGATATTTCAAAAGCAATAAGAATAGTAGGAGAAAAATTTAAATTATCAAATAATCAAATAATTATTAATCCTAATTTATTAGTTAAAGAAGAACCAGAAGTTAGAGGAATCGCTCTTGATAAAAACCAGGTACAAATCAGTTTCCGTAATCTACCTGACAAGCCTGGAGTAGCTGCATTAATTTGCTCAGCTTTAGCAGAAGCAAATTTAATATTTGATACCATTGTTCAATCAGAACGTACTACAAAAATCAATACTAAAGATATAAGTTTGACAATGAGCAAAGATGATAGAAAAAATGCAGATAGCGCTTTCCAATCTCTTAAAAAAATGCTCCCAGGATCACAAATTGTGGATGGACCTGCCATTGCTAAAGTCAGTGCAGTTGGATCAGGGATGGCATTTAAAGCTGGTACAGCGGCCAAAATATTTAGAGCACTTTCAAATGAAAATATTAATATAGAAATGATTGCTACAAGCGAAATTCGTACTTCATGTATAGTCCTCAATAGAGACTGTAACAAAGCAGTAAAAGCAATTCATGACTACTTTAAATTAAATATTTAATTAAGCATTCCTTGATAACTTCTGTCTTAATTTTTTAATTCGATCCCTTAAATTTGCAGCTTCTTCAAAATTAAGATCAGTTGCAGCATCTTTCATCTTTGTCTCTAATTTTTCAATTAGTAGAGGCATCTCTTCAAAAAGACATTGATTATCATTAGAGCTAATAATTTCATCAGTTTTATTATTTACAACATTAATAAGATCTTTTGAGAAACCACCAGATTCTAATTTTCGAGATAACTCTAAAAAAGATAAAATTGAATTTTCTACTTTTTTCCCTGCAGGTTTAGGAATAATTCCCATATTTTGATTATGCTCATGTTGAATTCTACGTCTTCTATCTGTTTCTTCAATTGCCCGTTTCATAGAATCTGTATAATTATCTGCGTATAGCAAAGCGACACCTTCGATATGTCTGGCAGCTCTTCCTATTGTTTGAATTAGGGATCTTTCTGCTCTTAAGAATCCCTCTTTATCAGCATCTAAAATAGCGACTAGTGAAACTTCAGGTAAATCAAGTCCCTCCCTTAATAAATTTACACCTACTAGTACATCATATTCACCTAATCTAAGATCTTGAATAATTTCAATCCTTTCTATTGAATGGATCTCAGAATGCAAATATCTAACTCTTACTTTATTCTCAGACAGGAAATCAGTAAGATCTTCTGCCATTCTTTTTGTCAAAGTAGTAACTAAGACTCTTTGTTTTTTTGAAGCTCTTATTCTTATTTCTGACAAAAGGTCATCTATTTGTCCTTCACTTGGTCTAACATCAATAATAGGATCTAAGACTCCTGTAGGTCTGATGACTTGCTCGACAAATTCACCCTTACATTGTTCTAATTCCCAATTTCCTGGAGTTGCACTAATAAATAATGTCTGTCGTGATTTATCCCAAAACTCTTCACACTTTAGTGGTCTATTGTCAGCAGCACTGGGTAATCTAAATCCATGATCTATCAAAACCTTTTTTCTAGATTGATCACCGTTATACATTGCATGAAGTTGAGGACAAGTAACATGACTTTCATCAACAACTAGTAACCAATCATTAGGAAAATAATCTATTAAGCATTCAGGAGGGCTTCCTTCTTCTCTCCCCGCTAAATGTCTTGCATAATTCTCTACCCCGTTACAATAACCAACCTCTTTCAACATTTCTAAATCATAATTTGTTCTTTGTTCCAAACGTTGAGCTTCGAGTAATTTGCCTTGATTGACAAACATATCTAATTGGCTCTTTAATTCGGTCTTAATTGCACTAATTGCCCTTTCTAATCTTTCCTTGGGAGTTACAAAATGTTTAGCCGGATAAATACTAATTTGATGAAGACTATCCAATATTTCTCCTGTCGTAGGATCAACATATCTAATAGCTTCAATTTCATCTCCGAAAAATTCTATTCTGACAAGTCTATCTTCATAAGCAGGTCCGACCTCAAGAACATCTCCTTTAATTCTAAATCTTCCTCTAGAAATTTCTATATCATTTCTTGTGTATTGATTATTCACCAAACTTCTCAAAGAAGATCTCAAATTAATTGATTCTCCAACTTTAAATTTGACAGCTGCTTTTAAATATTCGCTAGGTATGCCTAAACCATATATACAACTAATTGACGCAACAACAATTACATCTCGTCTCTCAAAAAGTGATCTTGTCGCTGAGTGTCTCAACATATCAATTTCTTCATTGATTGAAGCAGTTTTTGCAATATAAGTATCACTTACAGGGACATATGCTTCCGGCTGATAATAATCGTAATAAGAAATAAAGTACTCAACTGCATTTTTTGGAAAAAATTGTCGTAACTCATTGCATAATTGAGCAGCTAGAGTTTTATTGTGTGCTAAAACCAGAGCTGGACGGCCTGTTTGTTCTATGACATTAGCAATGGTAAAAGTTTTACCTGTACCTGTAGCCCCTAATAATGTTTGAAACTTATCTCCATTATTTACCCCATTTACCAAACTTTTAATAGCACTTGGTTGATCTCCCTTCGGTTCATAAGGTGCTTGAAGCTGGTACTTGTTCATCAAACAAATAGCTTATTAAAACTATATCTTAAGATATTTTTTTTGATTTAAAGGTTTTTTAAGTGATTCTTTTATTCCTCTAATAACGGCAATCATAGAAACCAAATTATCTAATTTATTAATAACTGAACCAACTCCTACGGCAGAAGCTCCGCATGTGATTGCTAATGGCGAAGTTACTTGACTTAACCCTGAAGCGCTCATGATATGACAATCAATTAAGTTATTTACAAATTCGCGTTTAATTGCAAAAGTAGCAGCGAGCGTGGGGACTGCTTTCTCAAAACAACCTTGAATGCCAGCACTATATGGTTTTGAACTTGTCCCTCCCTCTGTTTGAATAATATCTGCACCTTCTTGTACAAGCTTAAAAGCAAGATCTACTTGTTTATCAAGAGTGATTGTATGAGGAACGGTAACTGAAAGAGGTGTATTTGGTAACAGATCTTTGGTCTGCTTTGTTAAGTTAAGAACTTGTTCAGAAGAAAAAACAATACCTTTTTTATAGAATGAATCAAAATTACCAATTTCAATTAATGTCGCTCCAGCGCTTATGGCATCTACAAATAAAATGGGTTCAACTGCACTAACGCAAATTGGTAAAGAAGTTACTTTAGTTATTGATTCAATCAACTCTGGCTTACATGCCATATCAATCATATCAGCGCCACCCTCTGAAGCCGCCTTAGAGATCATACTAACTGAAGCCAAATCAAAGTTATTTAATCCCGAAATAACTTTAAGGAGAGATTTCGTTTCAAGTTCATTTTGAACTTTATGTGGCAATTGATGAATCAGACTCATTTATTATGATGTATTTATTACCTGATTGTGACATCGTTTTATTAAAAGAGTGCATTTTTTAAAAAATATTATTTGACTTAAACAAATGTTTTCACATAGACCCAAAGATAACTGGAGTAAATGGCATCATATATTTCACAAGCAATTCCTTCATGACAACAAATTTATTCCTAAAAATGCAAACTTACTAATAGCTGTTTCTGGGGGACAAGATTCAATGGCATTAATGACTTTAATAAATGATATTAAAAGTCAGCATAATTGGACAATCAACGTTTGGCATGGAGATCATCAATGGCATAAAAATTCAAAATTTATTAAAAATAATCTAGAAGATTACTGTGCCAAGAATGATATTCCCTTTTATTGTGATACAGCTAATAAAGAAGAAATTTCTTCAGAGGATAAGGCTAGAAATTGGAGATATGAGAAACTATGCAAAAGGGTTGATGAGTTGAATACACAAGAAAACTTACTTAACACTTTTTATATCATCACTGGTCATACTAGTACAGATAGTTCAGAAACTTTTTTATTAAATTTAGCTCGTGGGAGCAATTATGCAGGACTCTCTGGCATTCCAAAAAAGAGATCTTTAAAAAATGTTTATGAAATTAGAAGACCAATATTAATTTTTAGCAGAAAAGATACATATTCTTTTTGCCAAAGTTTCAAAATACCTTTTTGGGAAGATCCAACAAACCTGGATTTATCAATTAAAAGAAATCTAATTCGGCATAAAGTAATACCATTTCTTAATGAAATAAATCCAGGAGCGACAAATAGTATCAATAAATTCGTTGCTAAAATGAGTAATTACAATAATGAACAAGCTGATTTATGCAAATTAGCCTTAGAAGCTTGTAGAAATAAAAACGGGATTAGAAGAGTTATACTTAATAAACTAGGAATAGAAGCAAGATCTACAATTATCCACACCTTCATTAAAGAAAAATGTACTAAACAAATAAGTTCTCAAAATATAGACACTATAACTTTGGCTATCTCATCAAAAGACAATGGATCTATAAATTTACCAAGTGGATTAAAAATAATTTGGACTAAAAATACAATCAAATTAGAAAATTAAGTTGCTAATGCTGATCTCCGTCTCCTAGTTCTTCCACTTATGACTTCATCTTCTTTTGCCGTAACTACTCCTTTTGAATTTTTTACTTGATTAGAGTTATTAATATTTTTTTTGGCATTGTTTTGATTATTATTTGATCTATGTTGATGTTTAGTATTTTTCTCATCTAGAGCTCTTGGTTTATATGCGGGTGTGCCACTTGGTGCTGGCTGAACCAAACAAAGGATTAAAGGTTCAACTTGCAACTCTCTTCTCATCCTTCTATTTAACCCAGACTCAATTTCTCTTTGAACTCCAATCCAATCAACTTCAAATTTATTTGGACCAGTTTGTCTTGATAACTGTTTCCATCGATTTTCTAAAACCCAACTTATTTCTTTTTCTGTCCAAAGAGACATTTTTCTTGGATCAGCAGAAGTTACTACTCCTCTCAAACTAACTCGAGGGGGGGCGGCCATATTACCATCTGTACTTATCGGAATTAATATGGTGACAATACCATCATCAGCTAATTGTTGTCTTTCTTTTAACGCACGCGCATCAACTATTCCAGTTCTTGTATTATCAAGCATTTCAATACCCGACTTAACTGGTTGACCTTGAATCATTGAATTAGGCCTAAGTTCAATTGTATCTCCATTATCTAGAACAAGGATATTATTCGGAGATACTCCCATAGAAACTGCAGTTTTACCATGTAAGACTTGCATTCTATATTCTCCATGAACTGGCACAAAAAACTTTGGTTTTATTAATGCAAGCATCATTTTCTGATCTTCTCTACAACCATGTCCAGATACGTGGATACCATGTTCTTTACCATATATAACTTTGGCACCTAAATGTACAAGCTTATCAACTGTATGACAGACAGAGATAGTATTTCCAGGGATTGGACTTGAAGAGAAGATTACTGTATCAGTAGTTTTTAATTGGACATTTTGGTGCTCACTTCTTGCGATTCTACTCAAAGCAGCCATTACCTCACCTTGACTTCCCGTCATCAATAGCAGTGTTTCTCTATCAGGTAAATCGCGTATTGTTTTTATTGGAAAGAAAAGATCGTCTGGGCAACTAATATATCCAAGTTCTCTACACTTACCAACAACATTTAACATTGATCGACCAAGCAGGCCTATCTTTCTTCCATGTTTCAATGCCAACTTAATAATCATTGCTACTCTATGAGTTGAGCTTGCAAAGGTAGTGACCATAACTCTACCCTCCGCTTCACCAATGATTCGATCAAGGTTAGGAAAAACTGAGCTCTCGGAGGGTACAAATCCCTGCACTTCTGAATTAGTAGAGTCAGATAACATGCATAAGACACCCTTTTCACCGTAATAAGCCATTCTTTCAATATCAGCGAACTTACCATCAGGCGGTGCATGATCAAATTTGAAATCGCCAGTGAAAAAAACAACCCCTACTGGAGTATTTAAAGCCAAAGAAAAGCTATCTGAAATTGAATGGGTATTTCTAATAAACTCTATTGAAAAATGTTGACCTAACTTAACTACCTGTCTTGGCTCTATTGATTGCAAATTAGCTCTATCATTTACCCCTGCTTCTTCCATTTTTCCTCTGAGCATAGCAATAGCTAGAGGTGGTCCATAAATCAAAGGAATATTAAATTTTTTTAGATGATGAGAAATTCCACCAATATGATCTTCATGGCCATGAGTAACAATAAGTCCCCTAAATTTATTGAGATTGGATTGTAGATATGTTGTATCTGGCATCACAACATTAACTCCATGCATGCCATCACTTGGGAACGCAAGCCCTGCGTCAATAAGAATTAAATCATCACCATATTCAAAAATACATGTATTTTTTCCTATCTCATGCAAACCACCTAATGGAATTATTTTTAAACATGGATCGTTATTTTTTTTGGAATTTATGTTTGATTGACTATTTTTTGTGTTTAATTGACGTTGTTGCATTTTTGAAAGAGTATTAAAACTGACAGAATGGAGTAAGAAATTATTTAAAAGTTAATTGAGAAAAGTGAATTAAGAAGTTATTTTAATGACAAATTCTTAATAATCTCGTTGAGATGTTTAGTCTTTTCTTTATTAAGTTTTACTAGTGGAGTTCTTGGAGAACCGACTTCCCAACCCAATAACTCTAAAGTAGCTTTGATGGGAATTGGGTTGGTTGTGTCAAAGAGTGCATTAAAAAGAGGTTGTAAACTTTCATGAATTTCAAGTGCTTTAGAAACATTTCCATTTTCAAAAGAAATAATCAACTCTCTTAATTGCAAACCAACAATATGACTTGCAACACTCACAACTCCAACAGCCCCGAGGGATAACATAGGAAGTAACAATGAATCATCGCCACTATATATTGCAAATGCAGGGCTGCAAAGAGTTCTTAACTCTGTAACTTCTTCTATTCTACCGCTTGCTGCCTTAATACCGATAATATTTGAAAATCTCATAAGTTTCTTTACAGTTTCAGGTTCTAAATTACATCCCGTTCTTCCTGGAATGTTATAGAGCATTAATGGTAAATCCGATGTTGAAATTGCTATTGATTTAAAATGTTCATATAAGCCTTCCTGGGGTGGTTTATTGTAGTAGGGAACTACTACTAAAGCTCCATCAGCTCCAAATTTATAAGCTTTTTGAGTGGCTTCTATCGCTTCATGTGTACTATTGCTTCCTGTTCCTACAATGATTTTTGCAGTGGAATTTAAAGAACTTTTTACAGCCATAAATAGTTCGTGTTGCTCATGCCAAGAAAGAGTAGGAGACTCTCCAGTAGTTCCACATAACACTATCCCATCTGAACCATTTTCAACTAAATAATTTGCAAGTTTGATAGCCAAATCGTAATCCACCTCTCCCTCACTATTAAAAGGAGTAACCATCGCTGTTAATATTTTCCCAAAAACTGGATTAGAGAAATGTTTAATTTTGTTCATAAGTTTTCTTAATAAGTATTTCAGCTATTTGAACGGCATTTAAAGCAGCTCCTTTCCTTATTTGATCTCCACATAACCATAATTCTAATGCATTAGGATTACTTAAATCTGTTCTAATCCTGCCAACTGCAATATTATCTTTCTCCATAACATCAGTGGGCATTGGGAACCTATTTGATGCATAATCCTCAAAAACATCAACGCCTGCAGAATTCTTTAAAGTTTCAACAGCTTTAAAAGAAGAAATAATATCCTCAAACTCAATATTTACAGATTCAGAGTGTGCTCTTATTACTGGCACTCGAACACAAGTAGAAGAAAGTTTTAAATCTGATATGTTTAAAATCTTTCTTGTTTCATTTAACATTTTCATTTCTTCCTCACAATAATTATTTTCTAGCATTGGTGAATTATGTAAAAATAAATTGAAAGCTAAAGAATAAGGAAGAATTTTACTTTTCTCTTCTTTACCCTCAAGATATTTTCCAGTTAAGTGTTTGAGTTCTTCCATAGCTAATTGACCAGCTCCACTTGCAGATTGATAAGTAGATACTACTACTCGTTTGATAGTAGATATATTATTCAATGGTGCTAAAACCAGTGCAAGTAATATTGTTGTACAATTTGGATTAGCAATAATACCATTGTGGTTTAAAGCCTGTTCTGGATTTACTTCTGGAACAATCAAAGGTACATTATCATTCATTCTAAAAGCACTGGAGTTATCTATAAGCAAAGCTCCCTGATCTTTTATTGCAGAAGCCCAATATTTAGAGATAGAGCCTCCTGCTGAGGCAAAAACTAAATCTACATTAAGGAATGAATTCTCATCAACTGATTGAGTTATAAGATCAATTCCTTTCCAGTTAACTTTTTTTCCCGCAGATCTCGGCGAAGAAAGTAAGATTAGTTCACTAATAGGAAAATTCCTTTCCTCTAATATTTTCAATAGTTCAGAACCAACAGCTCCAGATGAACCTAAAATAGCCACTTTCAATGGCCTGTCTGGCAAATAAGAAAATTTTATCACTCTGATTAAGTAGTTACTAAATTTTAATTTCAAAGATGTGTAATACTTTATCAAAAGAATCAACTTTCAATGAAACCACTTAATGTGAAATAATTAAGTCTCTGCTATTTGAAAGATTTTAAACACAGAAAAATGACTAAAGAATCTCTAATCGTAAAAACAAGTTCACTTCCACAAAGCAGACTTGCTGTTGAACTACAAATACCGCCAAGTTCTTGCAAATCCTGCATAGATGAAACAATTAATACAATCAAGAGATCCGCAAAAATACCAGGTTTTAGGGCAGGAAAGATTCCTAAACAAGTATTAATTCAAAGATTTGGATTAACTCAAATACATGCATCCGCACTTGAAAAAATAATCGATAAATCTTGGAAAGAAGCTTTAAAAAGTGAATCCATAGAACCGATAAGTGAACCAGAATTAATTGATGGTTTTGAATCTATACTCAGCAAGTTTGACCCTGAAAAACCCCTCAAAATCACATTACATACTGATGTAGAACCGAAATTAAAACTGAATAAAACTAAAGGAATCAAGATTGAAATCCAACAAAATAAATTTAACCCCAAAAGTATTGATGAGGCTTTAGAAAAATCTAGAAAGCAACTTGCTAATATAATTCCCATTAATAATAGACCTGCGCAAATGGGCGATATTGCAGTAGTTAGTTTTAATGGGATTTATAAAGACAGCAAAGAAAAAATTGAAGGAGGATCAAGCGATTCGATGGATCTTGAGTTAGAGCAAAATAAAATGATCCCTGGTTTTGTAGAGGGAATTGTAGGAATGAAAATTAATGACCTTAAAAAACTAACATTACAATTTCCAGATGATTATGCAGATGAAGCTTCAAGAGCTAAAAAAGCTATTTTTGAGATACATCTTAAAGATTTAAAGACAAGAGAATTACCTGAGCTAAATGATGAATTTGCTAAGCAATCAGCAAATAAAGAGTCATTATCTGAGTTGAAAAAAGATATAGAAAGTCAATTAAAAACAAATCATGAAAATACTCAAAGAAATTTAAAGATTGAAGCTTTAATTGATGGACTTTCAAAAGAATTAGAAGTAGAAATTCCAAAAGCAATGATTGATCTAGAAGTTAAAAGTAATATTGAACAAACTGCACAAAGGTTTGCCCAACAAGGAATTGATATTAAATCTACTTTCACTCCTGAATTAGTAAAATCGCTAGCAGAATCCAGTCGTCCAGAAGCAGAGAAGAATGTTCTAAGAAATCTTTCTTTAAAAGCTTTAGCGGAAAAAGAAAAAATCAGTATCACTGACGAAGAAATAGATAATAAGTTAAAGGAATATGAAGAAGATATAAAAAATGCTTCAAATAAAATAGATATTGGACGACTTAAAGAAGTTATTGGTAATGATTTGTTAAAAGATAAGCTAATATTATGGTTAGAAAAGAATTCAGAGATCTCAGAAAAAAAAGTAAAGGTATCAAAAACTAAAAAGCAAAATGTTAGTTCAAGTACTAAAGATATCAAAACAAAAAGCAAAAAAAATTCTAAGAAATCACAAGAAAACAAATAATTTGTGAAATATCCAACTAATTATCGAAAATGCTTTTAAATTGTAAATAGTAGTAATTAAAGACGTTTTGATTAATTCTAAAAAAAAACAATTTCAATATTATTCACAGTTTGATAAAACCGTTTGGAATAAATCAAACTCTGCACTTCCGACTGTCATAGAACAATCAGGCCGAGGAGAAAGAGCTTTCGATATATATTCAAGGTTATTAAGAGAGAGAATCATATTTCTTGGCACTGATATCAATGATCAAGTCTCTGATTCTCTAGTAGCTCAACTACTATTTCTTGAGGCAGAAGATCCCAATAAAGATATCCAAATTTATATAAACTCGCCAGGAGGATCAGTCACTGCTGGATTGGCGATTTATGACACTATGCAACAAATAGCTCCTGATATAGTAACCATATGTTTTGGAGTAGCAGCCAGCATGGGAGCTTTTCTTCTTTCAGGTGGGGCCAAAGGGAAAAGACTAGCATTACCAAATTCTCGTATCATGATACACCAACCTCTTGGCGGTGCGCAGGGCCAAGCTGTTGAGATTGAGATTCAAGCCAAAGAGATACTTTACCTTAAGAAAACTTTAAATTCATTACTTGCTGAAAATACTGGACAAACTTTAGAAAAAATCAATGAAGATACTGAAAGAGATTATTTTTTATCTCCAAATGAAGCTGTTGATTATGGATTAATTGATAAAGTTATTAAAAATGACAAGTCATAGAATTAGTTTAAGATTTTGATGACGGATTGAAGTTTATAAGCAATGCTTGTATAAAGGGGAAATAAACCCAAATTTATCCAATAATTAAACATCGATGGCTAAATTCGACGCCCATCTAAAATGCTCTTTTTGCGGAAAGTCTCAAGACCAAGTCAGAAAACTTATCGCTGGTCCAGGAGTATATATTTGTGATGAATGTATCGACCTTTGTAATGAAATTCTTGATGAGGAGCTAATAGATTCTCAATCTAAAGTCAATCAGAGTTCTCCACAAGTTAAAAAGAAACTCAAAGAAAATCATGCTGAGAATCCTGACCCACTTAAGATTACATCTATTCCAAAACCAATTGAGATAAAAAGTTTTCTTGATAAACAAGTAGTGGGACAAGACTCAGCTAAAAAAATTCTTTCAGTAGCAGTTTATAATCATTACAAAAGACTAGCTTGGAAATCTACAGGGAAAGAATCAAGTCTCCAACCGGATGAACTACATTCCACTAAATTACAAAAATCAAACATATTGCTTATAGGTCCCACAGGAAGCGGTAAAACACTTTTAGCTCAAACATTAGCTGAATTTTTAGATGTTCCCTTCGCAGTTGCAGATGCAACAACTCTGACTGAGGCTGGATATGTTGGAGAAGATGTAGAAAATATTCTGTTAAGACTTTTACAAAAGTCGGAAATGAATGTTGATCTCGCTCAAAGAGGGATAATTTATATTGATGAAATTGATAAAATAGCTAGGAAAAGTGAAAACCCATCCATAACGCGAGATGTATCTGGGGAAGGAGTTCAGCAAGCCTTACTTAAAATGTTAGAGGGGACGATAGCTAATGTTCCACCTCAAGGTGGTCGAAAACATCCCTATCATGATTGTATTCAAATAGACACAAGCCAGATTTTATTTATTTGTGGAGGAGCATTTATAGGTTTAGAAGATATTGTTCAAAAAAGATTAGGAAAACATTCTATTGGATTTACAACTCAAGAAGAAACGAATCTTATTGAAACAAAAAAAAGATTTGACTCAAGGGAAGCATTAAAAAATTTAGAACTGGATGATTTAGTTAAGTATGGTTTGATTCCTGAATTCATAGGAAGAATTCCAGTTTGTGCAGTATTAGATCCTCTAAATGAAGATACTCTTAAATCAATCCTCACAGAGCCAAGAGATGCATTAGTAAAACAATTCAAAGCTCTACTAAGTATGGATAATGTAGATCTTAATTTTGAGCCAGGTTCAGTTACGGCAATCGCAAGAGAAGCCTTCTCCAGAAAAACTGGCGCGAGAGCATTAAGGTCAATTATTGAGGAATTAATGTTAGATCTAATGTATTCATTACCATCTCAAAAAGAAGTAAAACAATTTACTATTACAGAACAAATGGTAGATAAATTATTCTCATCTAAGATTGTAAAACTCCCATCAAACCAGAGCAGAATAAGAAAAGAGTCTGCATAAAAAGTTCGTTATAATAAAAATATTTTCAATAATATTTAAAAAATATTAATGATAAATTCTCATCAACCTTTTCATTTAAAATATAGACCCAATAATCTTGATGAACTGGTTGGGCAAGACTTAATTGCAATTACTCTTAAACAAGCATTAACCACTAAAAGGATTGCTCCAGCATATCTTTTTAGTGGTCCAAGAGGGACTGGTAAAACGTCGAGCGCTCGAATATTTGCTAAATCATTAAATTGTTTAAGCCATGAAGAACCTAACTACAAGCCATGTAACAAATGTGACTTATGTAAAAGTATTATTCAAGGAATTGCTCTAGACGTAATTGAAATTGATGCCGCATCTAATACTGGAGTTGACAATATACGGGATATCATAGAAAGAGCAAAATTTGCTCCTACACAAGCGAGATGGAAAGTCTATGTTATTGATGAATGTCATATGCTTTCTACAGCTGCTTCCAATGCACTACTGAAAACTATCGAAGAGCCACCTAATAGAGTTGTTTTCATATTAGCCACAACAAATCCAGAAAGAGTATTAAAGACTATTCATAGCAGATGTCAAAAATTTGACTTCAGAAGAATTGATAATAAAGAAATTTATAAACATCTTATTTATATTGCCGATAAAGAAGGGATATCTTATGAAGAAATGGCGATCAAACTTATTTCCAAAAGGGCTAATGGAGGAATGCGAGATGCACAAAGTATATTAGACCAATTAAGTTTAATTCCACATGGAATAAATAAGAAAAATGTAGAAAGCTTATTAGGTGAAGTTTCAGAAAATGAATTAATAGATTTAGTTAATTCCCTGATAGAAAATAAACCAGATTTATTAATTGAATGCTGTGCAAATTTATATAATTCAGGAAATGAACCAATTGCAATCCTTGAGGGATTATTAAATATAACTAGAGATCTACTTTTGCAAACGAATGCAAGTTATTCTGATTTATTTTATACCTCAGAGGAATTCCAAAGTGAATTAAATAATATCTCAAAAAAATTAAGTAAAGAAACCATCATTCATTGGCATTCAAATTTAAAAAATATTGAGTATCAAATAAAAAATAGCAGTCAACCTAGATTGTGGTTAGAAATTCATTTAACCAGTTTATTAAATATTAAGGCTTCAAAAAATTTTTCAGATATAAACAATATTGAAGAAACCAAACCAATAATCAGAGAAAAACCAGATGAATTAATAGATAAAGAAGAAAAGGTTAGATTTAACAAGAGTGCTGAATTTAATATTTTAGAAGAAAAAGTTAATCCAATTGAAGAAAATAATGTAATTGAAAACAAAAACATCGATATTACTGACGATAATCAATCAATACAATTAAAAGAAAAATGGTCTTTAATACTTTCTAAATTAGAACTACCATCAACAAGAATGCTTTTATCACAGCAGGCGGAACTGATAAATATAGAAGATAATTATATAGAAATAGCTTTAGCTCCTAATTGGGAAAATATGATAAAAAGCAGAAAAATAGTAATTGAAGATGCTGTCAAAAAAGTATTTGGTGATGATTTTTCTATAAAATTGACGAGTTCACAAAATTCAAATATAAAACCAAAATCAAAAAGTAAGAAAGTGAATGAAAAAGATACAAATTCAAATATAAAACAAAATTTAGAAGGTGAAAACATAAAATCTACTGTTCAATCAGAGAATATATTAAGTACTCAAAAAGCCAGTAATAATGAAGAGATTTCTATAGATAAAAATAGTTCAAAGAATTTAGCTAATTTTTTTAATGGAGAAATTATTGATATACAAGATTAATTAAATCCCTTATGTATTGTCTTTTTCCAGAGTATTTTCTTTTTTAAAAAAGACATTTTTAAAGTCACCCACGGTATAACTACAAACCAATGTGATAAATATCCTAAATATAATACCAATTTTAAAAAACTTGGTTTAGGTATATTTGAACTCTCATTTTTACCATAACAGCCATACCAAGATGCTATTCCAGACAACATAAAAGCTGTTAATGAGATAGGCCAATATATGGGTTGCTTTAAAAAAATGATAGATATAATCAAATCCAGCAGAGTTATTATGGGCAAAGCATATTGCAATATAAAGAAATAAAGAATATCAAATCTTTTAGAAAGATCTAAGTCACCAAAGACCAAAGGTTGCCAATAGTCAAAAAATCGTTGAAGTCCACCCTCTGCCCATCTTTGTCTTTGAGAAAATAGTGCTGAAATATTTTCAACACCTTCTTCTTTCACTGATGGATTCAACAAAATACCTATATTAGCTTGATTTAATAATAATCTGACACTTAAATCCAAATCATCAGTCACAGTATTTTCATTAAAGGCCCCACATTCAACCAAAACGTCTTTTTTAATTAACTGACCATTTCCTCTAAGCTCTGATACTTCTGCCAACAACAAACGTCCATATTGAAAAACTGCATCCATAACCATCTCTATTGACTGACAATTGGTTAACAAATTTTTATTACTATTCAATACAGATTTCCTTAGTTGAACCACTGACCAAGAGTCTTTGAATGCGAATTCAAATACTTTTTGTAAAGTATCATTTTGTATTTGAGCATCGGCATCTAAAATTAATAACCATTCACCAGAAGTAAATTGCAGAGCATAATTGAGTGCTCCAGATTTACCGCCTCCAGAATCCTTTGATCTACTTATTATATGTAATCGTTCAAACTTCTTTGAAAGCTTATCAAGAATTAACGGGGTATTATCAGAACTACCATCATCAATGATATATATATTTAATTTTTCCTTAGGATAATCTAAAAAAAATAATCTTTCAACAAGACTAGAAATGACATTTTGCTCATCTCTCGCGGCCACTATAATATCAAGGCTCGGCAATTCTTCTTGTGGTATCTTTTTCTCATCATTACTAGATGCAAGTTTAATATTGTTCTTCGCAATGATAATTAAACCATAAGATGCAACAATCAAAGAAAAACAAACAACAATAGGAAAATAAATCTTTTGATATGCGATATGAGGGTAAATTGTAACAATCAAACAAGTTAATAAAAATAGAAAAGATTTTAAACGTCTATTTCTCGAGAAACTTTTATTCTCAAATCCAATTTTTAAAGAATTACTTTGTTCCATAAATTTATTCTGACAAAGCTTTTATATTTTTTATCTCAGATTTTGAATAATAGTGGTTCAAAATATCTTTAAAATTAAAACCTAAATTAGCCATTTCAATCGCACCTGACTGAGATAAACCTACACCATGACCAAATCCTCCTCCCTTAAATATCCAAAAATTATCATTTAACTTATCAATTATAAATAAATTACTTGGCAAAAACTTTAAGTATCTTCGAATATTATCTTTTATCAAAAGAACTGGTTGAGATTCATTTTTAATATAAAGTGCTAGCTTTGTAACCCTACCACTAATTCCGCGCTCAATTACTTTAATACCTGTAATTTTCCTTCCTTTATTGATTAATTCATTTTTTATAAGTAAATCATTTATTTTTTCTGCAGAAATTCTTTTTTCCCAACGAAATAAATAATGATTATCACCTAGAAATGATATTTTTTTATTGGAAATAAACTTCTCAATTTGAAATTCATTGCTAAAAGGAAGACTCATTCCATTAATCTCTGAATTAATTACATCAAATTTTGATTGAAAATAAGGATAATTATTCATTTGCCAAGATTCACCTGATAATGCCATGACCCCTCCATTTGAAGCATGATAAAAAGCATTGATTGGTTTTTTATTAAAAGTAAGTATGGAGCCAGTAGTACCTCGTATAGCTTTTATTATACTTGTATTAGATTTAAGAGTAGGTTTATAGACTTGGCATTGAGTAGTAATACATAAGTGAAATTTATCATTTTTGAATCTATCCGCATTATAAAAAGCCCAAGTCCTCGCAATTATGGCTTGTGCTTTCAACGCTTCGACAGGAGAATTTGCTCCAATTTCATGAGGTAATACTCCTTCTAAATATTTATCAAAAGTTAATTTTTGAATGAGAGACCAAGTACCATATGAATCTTTTACTAAATAGAAGGTTTTACCGTAGGGAATATTATTAATAGTTATATTTTCTCCGGATGAAATTGATATGATTCCTTCGAGTCTTTGATTTGTGAATTCACTCATCAAATAAGGTATTACTTCCGATTTATATACAATCTTTTGTGGTTTAAATTTATATTGCTTTGCTAAGCTCACTTCTTTAGGTAACCACAATTCCCATTGATCAGGATTAACAATGATTGGATTAAGACCAACTAATTTCAATATATTAGATTGTTTTTTTGCAGATTCAAAACTTGCGAAAGGACCTAAAACTTGCCTTTCAATAATAAGGGGTATTTGTCGCGGTATTGTCTTCCAAACAATTGCAAATTTTTTTGATTTATACATAATTCCATTCTCTGAAGTTAAATTTAAAAAAGTATTATCTGATTCAAATACAAGACTTTTTCGTCTTGATTCCTTTACATTTTTACTTCCCAGATATTGCCTGAGGCCTATAAAAAGATTGCCTTTTTTTAATTCATCCACAAGATTAATTTGTAATGATGAGTTCTCTAAAGATTTTGTTTCTGCAAATGAATTATCTAAAAGTAAAGAAAAATATATGAAAACAATGAACATGTATTTATGCGCAGATTTCATAATTTTAAAAATTTCTTGAAATTTTACATTGTTGTTTCAAAAACTTTTATTTGCACCAATGCATCTAAAGGTTTAGATTAAGAGATTAATGATAATTGATTTAAATGCCAAAACTAAAGACTCGTAAATCAGCAGCTAAAAGATTTAAAGCTACAGCTACTGGAAAATTCATGAGAAGAAGGGCTTTTCATAATCACTTGCTTGATCATAAGAGCTCATAAGTTAAAACGACATCTTTCTACAAAAGCAGTTGTTGATGAAAGAGACGCTGATAATGTAAAATTAATGATTCCATACTCATAAATTAATTATTTTGTTTAAGTCATGTCAAGAGTAAAAAGGGGAAACGTAGCAAGAAAAAGAAGGAATAAGATCTTAAATCTTGCAAAAGGATTTAGAGGAGGGAATAAAAACCTCTTCAGGACAGCAAATCAAAGAGTTATGAAAGCTCTTTGTAATGCTTACAGAGACAGAAGAAAAAGGAAAAGAGATTTTAGGAGACTATGGATTGCGAGAATTAATGCAGCCGCCAGAATAAATGGAACAACTTATAGTAAGTTACTGAATAATCTTAAAAATGCAGATATAAAAATCAACAGAAAGATGTTAGCTCAACTCGCATTACATGAACCTAAATGCTTTGAGGAAATTGTTTTATCTGCAAAAAAATAGAAAAAACATTTAATATTAACGACGATATAGCAATTTATTAATATGGAAATATCTTCTTTTCAATCATATTTATTAATTTTATTCATTTTACTAGTAATAATTTCAGTTTTTGTATTTCGTCAATTTCTAAAAACAAGACAAGAAGAGAGTAGTCTCGTAAAGTTTGAACAAAAAGGCTTTGATTCAATAAATTCAGCAGAAGAATTGTACGAATTTGGTTCTATTCAAATTAAAAAAAGATTATATTCTCAAGCAACAAAAACTTTCTTAAAAGCTATTAAAAATTCAAAAGATGAGCCAAATGAAGCAAAAGCAATTATTGAAAATGCACTAGGATTTTCTTATGCCGCACAAAAAGATTTCAAAAAAGCTATTAAACACTATGACATAGCTATAGAGTTATTACCAGAATATATAGTTGCATATAACAACTTAGCCTCAGCTAAACAAAATTTATTGGAATTTGAAGAGGCTTATAATACATACAAAAAAGTTTTAGCTATTGACCCAAAAAACAAAACTGCTATTAAAAAAACAAAAGAGCTGGAAAAAAGAAGTAATTATGAACCTTACTCAAAAACTAAAAATAAAGGATTTTAACTAATTATGGATCATTTACAAATTGCAGGTAAAAATTTCAATAGTAGATTAATGTTGGGCACAGGAAAATACCAATCTTCTAAGCTAATGATTGATAGTTTAAAAAAATCTGAGTGTGAAATTGTCACGGTGGCTGTTAGAAGAGTAAACACAGATTCTGACAAAGAAAATTTAGTTCAATGTATTGACTGGAATAAATATTGGATGCTCCCCAATACAGCAGGATGTAGTAATGCTGAAGAAGCTATTAGAATTGCCTTATTAGGCAGAGAATTAGCAAAATTATCAGGGCAAGAAGATAATAATTTTGTCAAGTTAGAAGTTATCCCAGATAAAAAATATCTTTTACCTGACCCACTTGAAACACTTAAAGCTGCTGAAATTCTTATAAAAAAGAATTTTGTAGTATTACCATATATAAATTCAGATCCATTACTTGCAAAAAGACTTGAGGAAATTGAGTGTGCAACTCTTATGCCACTAGGATCTCCTATAGGTTCTGGGCAAGGAATTCTTAATGCTTCTAACATATCAATTATTATTGAGAATGCAAAAATACCTGTCATTATAGATGCTGGGATCGGCGTTCCCAGCGAGGCTGCACAAGCTATGGAGATGGGAGCAGATGGAGTTCTGATTAATAGCGCTATAGCTTTAGCTAAAAGTCCTACGAATATGGCTGAAGGGATGAATTTAGGTGTAAAAGCAGGCAGAAAATCTTTCTTAGGAGGAAGAATTCAAAGCAAAAAAATAGCTCAAGCAAGCTCCCCAGAAGAAAATATATCTAAGAATTGATATCAAATTGTATTTTTTTAAGAGAAATTATAAAAAATTGTATGATTTTTATGGCTTTGAAAAAAGATTTGAAACTATTTTCAATACATATACACATATTTAGAGCGTGCTGTAGTAGTTTAATAAATAAATCATGAACAAATTAATCGGGAGTTCTGAGTGAAAGTAATTGTTCTTGGCGGAGATGGTTTTTGCGGTTGGCCTTGCGCAGCCAATTTAGCAGAGCAAAATCACGAAGTTATCATTGTCGACAATCTTAGTCGAAGAAAAATTGATATTGATCTAGAGGTTGAATCTCTTACACCAATAGCCTCAATCAATGAAAGACTTGATGCTTGGAGAGAACTTGGAGAGAGACCTATTAGATTTATTAATATTGATATTTCAAAGCAATATCAAAAATTACTTAATTTATTAATTAACGAAAAGCCAGATACGATAATACACTTTGCTGAGCAAAGAGCAGCTCCTTATTCCATGAAGTCAAGTTTCACAAAAAGATATACTGTAGACAATAATGTTAATGGAACCCATAACCTACTCGCTGCGATAGTCGAGAGTAATTTAGATATACATATTGTTCATTTAGGAACGATGGGAGTGTATGGATATGGCTCACATAGAGGGGCTACTATCCCTGAAGGATACTTAAAGGTAGAAGTACCTCAACCAGACGGCAGCAGATTTGAAGAAGAGATATTACATCCTGCCAGTCCAGGGAGTGTTTACCACATGACGAAGACCTTAGATCAATTATTATTCCTCTATTATAATAAAAACGATTTGATAAGAATTACAGACCTACATCAAGGAATTGTATGGGGAACAAATACCGAAACCACTTTAAAAGATCCAAGATTAACGAATAGATTCGATTATGATGGGGATTATGGAACAGTTCTCAATAGATTTTTAATGCAAGCCGCAATTGGTTATCCACTAACAGTGCATGGAACAGGTGGGCAAACAAGAGCGTTTATTCACATTAAAGATTCCGTAAAGTGTGTACAATTAGCATTAGAGAACCCTCCAAAAGCTGGCGAAAGAGTAAAGATATTCAATCAAATGACAGAAAGTCATCAGGTTGGAGAATTAGCAAAAAAAGTTGCCTCTTTGACCGGTGCAGAAATTAATAATCTACCAAACCCTAGAAATGAAGCTGTTGAAAATGATCTAATTGTAGATAATAGATGTTTTATTGAATTAGGATTAAACCCAACTACACTTGATAATGGATTACTTGAAGAAGTATTTGAGGTGGCAAAAAAATATGCTCATAGATGTGATAAAAAAAGAATTCCATGTGTTTCTGCTTGGACAAAAAACCAAGAAAAAGCTATAAATTCTAAATAAAAAAATTCAAATATTTTTTAAAAA
>CETG01014148.1_pt1 | contig 33702 bp, 33 predicted proteins | sample 361471 | NCBI WGS metagenome assembly CETG01 (sample SAMEA2622696, study PRJEB7988) | marine metagenome | isolation source: saline water (ENVO:00002010), including | reverse complement strand
CATAATACCAAATATTAACCCTATGATCTTACAAGGAAAAAACCAAATTTAGCGAAGAATTTTACAGGTTGGTAACAGTCAGTTACTAATTTGATTAAAAATTAAGATTTTTTTTGGAATTCATAAGCAATTAGCTAGTCCATCTAAGGATATAGCCCCTTTCTCCGAGAATAAAACCTTTAGTATCTTTTACTTCTTCTTTATTAATGAAAAGAATTTTTATGTAGTTTGTAGGTAAATTCATGGCGACTGGATCGAATTTCCAAGTTTTACCTTCATCTTTACTGACAATTAATGTCCCATTTCCTCCACCTGCCCATATACCCCCTTTTGGATCCCATCCCATATCTAAATAATTATAGCCATTTAAGATTGGTATTATAGGTTTTGTCCAACTTTCTAAGTCTTGACTGTCTTCATTAAATCTTATTTCAGCACCTCTTGAAAGCATCCACAAATTCCCTTCTGGATTAAAACCAATGCTTTGGACCCTTTTGCTACTTGCACGTTGATGGGCTATCCATGTATCACTATCTTTTTGCAAAGTAGAGAAGAAATTACCAAGACTACTAACACTTACATAATTACCATTATTCGTTCTTCTAAGATCTCTAACTCCTCCTGACCCCGAAGCATCTATAATTTTGGCCTCCCATGACTCACCACTATTTCTTGTCTGATAAATAGCACCAGCAGTCGTAGCCAATTCAGCAATATTATGATCAATAGTTGTAATTAAAAAAGGTTGTCCTGGTAATTTATTGCCTAAGGACAACCTAGTCCAATTTTGTCCAGCATCTACTGTATGCATAACAAGGGATGGTTGACCAATTAACCATCCTTCCTCACCTTTAAAATCAATATCAATTAGACGGAAGTTTTCCTCACTTGGTAAATCCAGAGATCTTTCTTCCCAACTTTTGCCCCCATCGTTTGTTTCCATTATTAATCTGTTGGCACCAACAAGGAAACCCTTATTTTCGTTAATGAAATCAATATCAAGAGTATTTGCCTGATTTTCAAATTGAATAGTTTCCCATGGGCTTTCATCTGATATTTTTACTCCTGTTGAAGAGCAACTACTTAAAACAAAACATAAAAGTACTGTTAAAAGAAAATTAGAAATAGATAATAAAAATTTTTTCATTTAATTATTTTAATGCAAAGAGTATAAAGAAAGGAAACAAGCTGCTGCAAATGCTAAACCCCCAAAAATTAATATATTTTTTTGGCCAGGTGGTAATCTATTGAAACCAAAACCATACTCTAGATTTTCTTCAAAACCACTTGGTTTAGACTTTGGGCCTATATCTTTATATAAATCTTTCCCTACTCTACAAACGGGACATCTAAATGTATTTACATCAAGCATATCAAATGGGGTATTCTTTTTAATATTTAATTTCTTAATACCTTCAGACGGATCATAAATATATCCACAACCTCTGCATTCAAATCTATTTTGTTCTAAATTAAGTTCAGATTCTTCTATAATGTTTTTATTATCAATTATAGGATCATTATCCTTGATTTGATCAGCTATACTGCTTTCGTCAAAGGATGGTTGTTTGTTTTCACTCACGATTTACATATGATCTTTAGGAACTCTAAGAGATTTTCCTTAATACAGCGAATTTTCTTCAAAAAAATTTTTTAAACAATGTTTTCACTTCCAGGTTACGAATATTTCTTAGGATTTTTATTAATAGCTGCTGCTGTTCCCGTTTTGGCTCTAGTAACAAATATTGTTGTGGCGCCAAAAGGTAGGAATGGTGAACGAAAATTGACCTATGAATCTGGAATGGAGCCTATAGGTGGTGCATGGATACAATTTAATATTAGATATTATATGTTTGCTTTAGTATTCGTTATATTTGATGTTGAAACAGTTTTTCTTTATCCATGGGCGGTAGCATTCAATCGACTAGGATTACTCGCTTTCATCGAAGCACTCATTTTTATAGCTATACTAGTTATAGCTTTAGCATATGCCTGGAGAAAAGGCGCTCTAGAATGGAGTTAACAAATTGAACAGCTCATTATCACCAAAAGCAATAAGAGAAATAAGGGAAGGAACATGTAACCCCCTTGGAGCCCCACAGGTTACTACAGATTTAAGTGAAAATATCATTCTTACCAGTTTAGATGATTTACATAACTGGGCAAGATTAAGTAGTTTATGGCCGTTACTATATGGCACCGCTTGTTGTTTTATAGAATTTGCTGCTTTAATAGGTTCTAGATTTGACTTTGATAGATTTGGTTTAGTACCCAGAAGTTCTCCAAGACAAGCTGATCTACTAATTGTTGCTGGAACTGTGACAATGAAAATGGCACCAGCACTTGTTAGATTATACGAGCAAATGCCGGAACCAAAATATGTCATTGCTATGGGTGCTTGCACTATTACAGGTGGTATGTTCAGTGCAGATTCAACAACAGCTGTTCGTGGTGTTGATAAATTAATACCTGTTGATTTATATCTCCCTGGATGTCCGCCTAGACCAGAAGCGATATTTGATGCTGTTATAAAATTAAGAAAAAAAGTCAGTAATGAAAGTATCTTAGAGAGAAACAAAGCTAAACAAACACATAGATATTTTACAATTGAACACAAAATGAATCTTGTATTTTCAGAAAATACAGGGGAATATTTGAATAGAAAAAATGAAAAAGCATTAGATTCATCTGATAAACAATTAGTGACGGAAGAGATGGAAAAAATAGAAAATATTAAAGTTGAGAACGAAAATTAATGATTAAAGAAGAAACCTCAGATAAAAACAATAAAGAAGAATTAGTTGATCAAAGGGGTGTTATTAGTAAAAAACTTGCGGATGAGAATATTGATAATGAATCATTAGGTGTAGACCATATTGGCATAGAAATTATTTCTGTTGCACCTTCAAAACTTTATAGTGCAATTAATAAACTAAAATCATTAGGTTTTAATTACCTTCAATGCCAGGGTGGCTATGACGAAGGTCCTGGAAAAAGATTAGTGAGCTTCTATCATTTGATTTCATTAGGAGATTTAGACCAAATAAAAGAAATACAGGAAATAAGAGTTAAAGTTTTTCTTAGTAGAGATTCTGATTTATCAATTCCAAGTCTTTACTCAATATTCAAAGGAAGTGATTGGCAAGAACGAGAGACTTATGATATGTTTGGAATCAATTTTTTGAACCACCCCTGCCCAAAAAGACTTTTAATGCCAGAGGATTGGAGAGGTTGGCCATTGAGAAAAGATTATATACAACCAGATTTTTATGAAATGCAAGATGCCTATTGATTAGCTTTTTTGATTTTCCGATAGAGAAACATCACCGCTCTTGATAATCTTCGCGAATCATGCCTAAGTGTAGGAGTTATTCTTCGAGCGTAAAGAGGGGCTTGTAAAACATAATAACCTTCAGATATTAATTTTCTTTTATCACAAATTACTGGTTCAGCACCCCTCGATCTGTAATAGTCTATAAGCGAAGATTCTTCAAATTCTACTTGAGATAAAATTGAATTAAAGATCCTTGTATTAACTCCAAAATTTGATAATTGTTTTTCTATAGATTTAATATGCCTATATACATCTAAACCATCTGTCTCGCCAGGTTGAGTCATTAGATTACTAATATATATCTTTGGTGCATCACTTTTTAATAAAGACTCAACTATCTCTGGCACAAGCAAATTCGGTAATAATGATGTATATAGGCTCCCAGGGCCTAACACTATTAGATCGGCTTCCTTGATAGCAGCAAGAGCAGTTGGTAAAGCCGATGGGTTTTCAGGTAAACAACCAATTCTAGATATTGGCTTCTTTGATTTACCTATCTGGCTCTCACCAAAAATCTTTTCTCCACTTTCTAATTCAGCCCACAACATTACATCAATACCTGTGGCTGGAATTACTTGACCTTGAACTGACAATACCCTACTAGATGCTTGAACAGCTTTTTCCAAACTCCCAGTAATAGTAGTTAATGCAGAGAGAAAAAGATTGCCAAAACTATGCCCCTCTAATCCGCTTCCTCCTGAAAATCTATATTGAAATAATCTTGTTAAAATTGGCTCCTCATTTGATAAAGCGGCTAAACAGTTTCTTATATCGCCTGGAGGCTGGACGCCTAATTGCTTACGTAGCAATCCACTGCTTCCCCCGTCATCTGATACTGTTACAATCGCCGAAATATTACTGCTATAATTTTTTAAACCTTTAAGCAAAGTAGATAAACCTGTTCCTCCTCCTATAGCAACAATATTTGGTCCCTTACTTAATTTACTTTTAACTCTTAATGCATCAACAAGAAATGTATCTTTCTCAGGCACCAATGCTTTCTGAATAGAGTTAATACTTCTATTTTGGCCTATACCAATTAATAAAAGACCTATTAAGAGAATAAAAGGTCCTAATAGTGAAACTGGAAATATGCTTGTTAAACCTGTCATTACCCAGAAAAAAGTTTCTATGAGCCAATAAAGAGGCCGCAAATTAGTACAAATAGCAATACCTAAAACAGAAACAAGTAATCCTGCTGCTGAGGTGAACATCCACCTTTTTATTACTAGACCGGGTAACAACCATCTAAAAACTCGAAATATCTTATTTAAGAGTCCATAATTTGACTTCTTTATTCTTGAAACAGTTCTTCGAATTCTCTTCCTTTTCCTTTTAATATTCATTAATATCCTTTTGAAATTAAATGATTAATTATTTATTATTAAATTATAAATCAAATACATACATACTTTTTTTATTGAGTGATATGGGCAAAATATAAATAAGTATATTTAATATTACTTTTTTTAATTTTGGAAAAAAGATCCCCAGTAATCTCGACTAAAAATCTCTCTATGATTTGGGGAGAGTTGAAAGTGCTTAATAAAGTAAATCTATCACTATCTGCTGGTGAAAAATTAGCTATTGTTGGACCATCTGGGTCAGGCAAATCAACTATATTAAAAATACTTGCCGGGTTAATATTACCGTCTGAAGGTGAATTAAAGATTTTTAGCAAAAAACAAGAATATTTAAGGCTTGATCAAAGTGATCCTCCAGATGTAAGACTTGTTTTTCAAAACCCAGCATTACTAGGATCCTTAACTGTTGAAGAAAATGTAGGATTTATTTTAAATAGGAATAAAAATCTACCTAGGAGACTCATAAAGGAAATTGTTAATGAATGCCTAGAGGAAGTTGGTTTGTTTAATATATCTCAAAAACTTCCTAGTGAAATTAGCGGAGGAATGCAAAAAAGAGTGAGTTTTGCGCGAGCTTTAATTGGTGAAAAGAAAAATAGTAACAGTGATAAACCTCTTTTACTTTACGATGAACCAACTGCCGGACTCGATCCAATAGCATCAACAAGAATAGAAGACCTTATTAATAAAACAAACAATAAAGTTCAAGGTTCATCTATTGTCGTTAGTCATGTTCTTAGTACTATAGAGAGAACAGCTAAAAGAGTATTAATTTTATATGGAGGTAAATTCCGTTGGGAAGGATCGATTTCTGAATTCATTAGCAGCAGTGATCCTTACGTTTTACAATTTAGAGAAGGTAATCTTGAAGGACCTATGCAACCAAAGGATATTTAAGAATTATGCGTAGAACATTACGAGATTCAATAGTAGGTTTTTCTATATTAGGAGGACTTTTAGTATTTACATCTTTTTCACTATGGTTGAGAGGTATTAAATTATCCTCAAATAATTGGCATATGTTTGCGGAATTCTCAAATGCTAGTGGTTTATCTGAAAAATCACCAGTAACATATAGAGGAATACTTGTAGGATCAGTTAAAGAAATAATTTTTACTAATGAATCTATCAAAGCAAAAATAATCCTTAATAACCCTGATATTATTCTTACGAAACCAGCATTTGCAAAAGTTGTAACGAATTCATTCTTAGGAGGGGACGTTCAAGTAGCTTTAGAGTCAAGTGAGAAAAATATTCCAATCAATATTTCAAAAGCAACATCAGAAAATTGCAATAATAAATTAATTGTTTGCCAAGGTGACACTATCAGCGGAAAGAAACTATCAAGTTTATCAACCATAACCAATAGAATTAATCAATTGCTGAAAGATTCTAATCAAGAAAATTTAATTCAAAATGTTGCTAATTCAATTGATCTTTTTGATAAAACTCAGGGTAATCTTGATGAGCTTATTCTTTTATCTAAAGAGGAGATAAAAAGGTTAAATCCTGCAATAAAAGACTTAAAAATTGCAGCTAAACATTTAAATACAATTTTGACAACTATCAACGATGAAGAAACATTAGAGGATATTAAATTAACTGTCAGTGCTACCAGTTCAATTTCGCAGAAATTAGATGATATGACTGATGAGTTTGCACTATTAATGAAGGACAAAGAATTAACCAAAGCCTTAAGAGATTTAGCTATTGGTCTTTCAAAATTCCTTAATGAAGTTTATCCTTATTAGATCTCATTAATTGCATTTAAAGCAACAGCTGCTATAGCTTGATCGGTAGCTTTTGGTAATTGTACATATTTCCCCTGAGCTGCATTTGCTAATTCTTTCCCAAACCCGCTTGCTATAAATTTTCTTTCAGTATCAATAATCAAGAGTTTTATTCCTAATCTAGGATACTGAGATGCAACACTTAGAACTTCTTCTTTCAAAGTGGCATTATCAATATTTTTTTCTTCAGTTTCTCCCAACGAAACACTTAAAGGAACATTGCCTCTGCCATCAGTAATCCCTACAACAATTGTTTGACCAATATCACCAGTAGCCATAGCATTTTGAGCGACTTTGGCAGCTTGAGTTAGTCCATGAGCCAGAGGTGAACCACCACCGCAAGGCATTGTTTCTAATCTTCTTTTCGCTGAAGTGATTGATCTGGTAGGAGGTAAAAGGACCTCTGCTTGATTACCTCTAAAAGGTATCAAGGAAACTTCATCCCTATTCTCATAGGCTTCAGTTAGAAGTCGAATAACAGCTCCTTTTGCATTTTGCATACGATTTAAGGCCATAGAACCACTTGCATCAACTAAAAAAATCACTAGTGCTCCAGCCTTCTTTTGCAATAATTTTGCCCTAAAATCACTTTCCTCGACAATAATCTTCTTAGAGGGATTTTTAAGTCTCCTTGATTTCTGATAAGGAGCAGCCGCTCTCAAAGTAGCATCAACTGCAATACGTTTTACTTCTCCTCTGGGTATGATCGGCTTAACATATCTTCCTCTGCTTTGACTCAAAATAACTGATCTACTACCACTACTCCCAGATTTAGACTTTGATGATGAAAACAGCAACAAATCAGGATCTACCATACAAGCTTCTGGATCTAAAATAAATTCTTCTGGAACTTCTGGATTAGATTCTTCTTGATTTTCTGATTCATTATTATCTTCTTCCTGATTTGCATTTTCATCGCTTTGATCTTCATCAGCAGGAGAATCTTCTTGACCAGATTGAGCAGGAGGAGTCTGATCCTCTGGAGGGGGAGGTTGAATATCATCATCATCATTTGGTAATTGCTTAGATCTTGGAAGGATTACTAACCTCACGGCTACTTTAAGATCTTCAGAATTAACATTATCATCTCCTCTTAGTGCTGCATTTGCTTTGGCTACTTTGACTGCAAATAATTCCGGCCTGTGACCCTCAACACCTCCTCTAAGAGCCTCATTAACTAAATATCTAATTTGCTCTTCAGAGATGCATACATCTTTTAACCATTGTCTAGCTAGAATTAATTGTGTAGAAAGGTTCTCAGTCTCTTCTGACCATTTCTGATAGAATTTTTCATTATCCTTAGCATGAGAGAGTACTGATTGAGTGATTTCAACTCTTTGAGAATTATTTATGGACTGATCTGCAGATAGGACAATCGCAAATCTATCAAGTACATGATCCCTTAATACCCCTTCATCAGGATTATAGGTTGCTATTAATAAAGTTTTACACGGATGACTAAGACTAAGACCATCCCTTTCAATATCATTCTGCTCCTTACCAGTGGCTTCTAATATAAGATTTACAATCCCATCATCTAATAAATTCATATCATCAACATATAAAATACCTCTATGTGCTTCAGCTAAAATTCCTGGCTGAAATACTTGTCCACCTTCGTTCAGTGACTCAGCCACATCAATAGATCCCACGAGCCGATCTTCTGTTATTCCTATTGGAACTTGTATAAAAGGAGCTTGAACTACTTTCTTTGGTATTTTTTCTATGTTAGAGCTTTCTAATACTTTAGAAGTATCTATGTCCCATTCTTCTGGATTATTAGGATCAAGATTTTTACTTATAAACCTATAAGGCCGAAAATTATTTCCTAATTTTTGCATTAATGATTGTTCATCTAATACTTCAACAGGAGGAATTAAGGCATGTAATCCTCTTGCCAATACAGACTTTCCAGTACCTCTCCCACCAGCTATGATTACACCACCTAAACTAGGGTCTACAGCAGCCAACAATAATGATAACTTTAATAAATTATGTCCAGTAATAGCTGCCAGAGGAAAAGCTCTGAATGAGTCTTTCTCTCTCATTAATTCTTGTATTGATTTTTTAACTTCAGAAATCTTTTCCAAATCGAATTTTAGAATACCTGTTATAGAATTTATCCAATAAAAAATACTTTTATTGTGGAATTATCAAATCTTAATATCAAAAACGGCCTATGTATATCGTTAGGTGCAAATATTGATAGTAAATTTGGGAAACCAATTGATTCTTTAATTTTATGTAGACCAGAAGTAGAAGAAATTATCAAAGTTTGGATAAATGATTTTCAGGATATCGAATTGGGAATATATTTACCTGACATATATTTTTCTTGGTCCTCAATATATATTAGTAATCCGCACGGAATAACAGAACCTCAACCTAATTACTTAAATTCGATCCTTCTTATAAAAAGCTACTCTCTACTTAAGCCCTCTTCCCAAAAAATAAAATCTTTACTTGAAAAATTTAAAATATTGGAAGAAAAATATGGAAGGGATATTTCTAAAAATAATAAAAAATGGCTATCAAGATGTCTTGATTTAGATATTTTATGGTGGGAAAACTTAAATATAAAAGATGTCGAGATAACTTTACCGCATCCAAGATTTACAAATAGAAATTTTATTATTACCCCTTTAGCCGAAGTTTTATCACGAGCTCAGAAGGTTGAGAAACTTGAAGATAATAGATGGCAGATTTAGAATATTTTCAATTAAAACAAAATCCTGTTAAGGTATTTTTATTTAATAATAATCAATATGAGTTATGAAAAATCTATAAAAAAGGCTTTTATAAAAAAAAGAGTTTCTGAATTAAAAGCAAGGAAATTCAGTTTTCAGATTAATAAAATAATATTGCCTAATGGCCATGAAGGAGAATATGGTTCCATTATTCATCCTGGTGCAGCATTGGCTGTACCATTAACAAAAGATGGGAAAGTAATAATACTTAGACAATACAGATTTGCAGTTTCTAGATATTTATTAGAGTTTCCTGCCGGTACATTAGAAATTGGTGAAACACCTCTCAATACTATAAAAAGAGAAATACAAGAAGAAACAGGCTACTCAGCAAAAAGATGGGATGAATTAGGAGTTCTTGTTCCTGCTCCAGGATACGCAGATGAAGAAATTCATTTATTTCTGGCCAGAGAATTAACTAAATTAGAAGAAATACCAATTGGTGATCTCGACGAAGATATTCAAGTCCTAAGTTTAGATCCATTGGAATTAGATGATCTGATCGCAAGTGGTAAAGAAGTACTTGATGGCAAAACAGTTACTGCATGGTTTAGAACTAAACAATTATTAAATCTTTAACTTTAATGGGAAATCCAAGAATTCTTTTTTGGCATAGAAAAGATCTTCGAATTTATGATAATAATGCTCTAAATAAATCTTTTTCTTTATCAAAGTCAATAACTTCAATATATGTATTTGATAAAAATTATACCTATGACTTTAATGCTGAATCAAGAGCATGGTTTCTTGGACTATCTTTAAAAGAACTTAGTCAAAACTGGGTAGATAGAGGAAGCAGATTAATTATTGAAGAAGGTGATCCAATACTATTAATACCTCAATTAGCTAAAGCTATCAGAGCTGAATATGTGGCATGGAATAAATCAATCGAACCTTATGAAATTAAAAGAGATAAAGAAATAAAATATATTCTCGAGGGAATTAATATTAAAGTTATTGAAGCCTGGGACAATTTATTAATAAATCCTTTCCAAATATCAACAGGAGATAAAAAACCCTACAGCGTATATGGTCCATTTTATAAAAAGTTTCAGACAAGATTAAATCAATTTTTTCCAATTAAGGATTCTAGAAATGCAATTTCTTTAAATTCATTTATTGATTTAGAGAAAAAATATGCAGATATTTATAATATAAATTCTTCTAATAAGAAATTATATGATTTTATAAAGAGAAATAATTTTTTTGGTAAAAATATATGCCCCTGTATTCCAGGTGAGAGTGGAGCCAATAAGTTATTATATGAATTTTTTTCATCAAAAAAAATCAATTCATATGATCAAATAAGAAACTTCCCAGCCGAAGATGGTACATCTTACCTAAGTGCTTCACTTAGATTTGGGACTATTAGCATAAGAACAATATGGGAAGAAACTGAAGAACTAAAGTCAAAAACGACTAAAAAGGAATATGTATTGTCAATAGAGACATGGCAAAAAGAATTAATATGGCGAGAATTTTATCTACATTGTTTATTTCATTTCCCTGAGCTCGAAAAAGGTCCATACAGAAAAAAATGGGCTAATTTCAATTGGGGAAATAATAAAGAATGGTTTATGAGATGGAGCAATGGAGATACTGGCATACCAATTATTGATGCGTCGATGAGACAATTAAATTCAAGTGGTTGGATGCACAACAGATGTAGAATGATAGTAGCTTCATTTTTAGTCAAAGATCTCATTTGTAATTGGCAAATGGGAGAAGAGAAATTTATGCAATGTTTGGTTGATGGTGATTTAGCTGCAAATAATGGGGGTTGGCAATGGAGCGCAAGTAGCGGTATGGATCCAAAACCCCTTAGAATATTTAATCCTTATACACAAACTCAAAAATTTGATCCATTATGTAAATACATAAAATACTGGATCCCAGAATTAAAAAACGTATCTCATACAAATTTAATTCAAGGAGAAATATCTTATTTAGAAAGTAATAATTATCCTAGCCCTATTGTTAATCACAATATTCAGCAAAGGATTTTTAAAACAATTTACGCTGATATCTGAATATTTTTGATATTTTTGTCAATAATGCGATTCAAATTCTCAGTAATGTATATTTGTTCTTTGTAAGTAATTTCAGGAAACATTGGGAGACTTAAAACTTCCGTACAAACTTTTTCTGTATTTATTAGAGATTCCCTATCGCAATTGAGCTTCTGATAGGCCAATTGCGCATGAATAGGAATTGGATAATAAATAATAGAATTAATTCCATTATCACTAAGACAAATCTTAAGTAGATTTCGCGAAGAACTATTTTTTTTATAATCTGTTTCAAATAGTTCAGTATAATTCTTTTCAACAGAATAATTTTTATTTTCTAATCTAATTACAAATTGATTCCAGGAATGGGTAAGGTTTTTATGAGTATCCAATGGTAGATTTAGAAAATCATTTTTTTCAATAAGATTTAAATAGTTATTTGCAATCTCTGTACGTTTATTAATCCATTCAGAAATATATTTAATTTTAGTATTTAATACAGCAGCTTGGATTGAATCTAGCCTACTGTTATATCCAATTTGAGTGTGGTTATATCTTTTTGGACTACCATGTATCGCTAATTCTTGAATTTTTTGTGCTAAGTATTCATTTGAGGTAGTTATTGCACCTCCATCACCTGCAGCACCAAGATTTTTAGTAGGGAAGAAACTAAAGCATCCTATATCCCCAATACTTCCAACTTTTTGGTTGTTCCACGCTGAACCAGTTGCCTGAGCACAATCTTCAATAATTTTCAAATCATATTTTTGGGCAATTGATTTAATTACTCCCATATTTACAACATTTCCAAATAAATGAACAGGCAAAATTGCTTTTGTTTTATTTGTTATTTTGTTTTCAATTTGTTCGGTGTCAATTAGATAATTGGCAGGATTAATATCAACAAATATTGGAGTGGCGCCAACATTACTAATCGCTTCTGCAGTGGCAAAAAAACTAAAAGAAGAAGTAATAACTTCATCTCCTTTGCCAATATCAAGAGCCCTTAAAGCGAGAACTAATGCATCAGTTCCACTATTACAACCAATTGCAAAAGGTACACCTACTAAAGATGCAAAAGACTCTTGAAATTGAGAAATTTCTTTTCCTCCAATAAATTGGCCCGATTTTATTACTCGTAAAACTGCTTCATTTATTTCCGAACCAATTTCGAGGTATTGTCTATCTAGCGTAAATGGAGGTATTTTCATTACTTTATTTTAACCGCTAAACCATTTTTAATGGGAGATTATTTTACTTAATTGATTTAAACCAAATTGGTTCATTCCCAGGGGTCCATTTTATATTGCAACCCAAAGAGGGTAATTGAGCAGAGGAATATAATTGATTTTTTTCAAGTGCCCTAATAGCTGCGCGTAAATCCTTCCCAGTGAGAGGTATGTCATTAGATGGCCTACTACTATCTAATTGACCATGATAAAAAAGTGAAAAGTTTTGATTCCCTAAATTAGAAAAAAGATAAAAATCTGGTGTACATGCAGCCTCTAATTGTTTTGCAAAAGATTGTTCTTGATCATATAGATAAGGAAAATTCCAGCCATTACTATCAGCTTGAATTTTTAGATTTTGAGGAGAATCAGCAGGATGAGTAGATATATCATTACTTGAAATTGCTATTATTTGAAGCTTTTTATCGAATTCATTATAAATTCTTGATATCTCTGGTTCTACAAATTTCACGAAGGGACAATGGGCACAAATAAACATTATCAATAAATTTCTTTCATCTAAATCAGAAAGACCATAGTATCCATTATTATTAGAGTTTGCATTAGATAAATTAAAAATTGGCAACTCAGAGCCTAATTCCACAAAATTTGAATGAGTTTTAACCATTATATAGATGAATAAATGAAACTTATAGTTGAAAATTATTGTATATTTTGCGCGAATGCGCAAACAAGTGTACTTTTTATAGGACAATTATATAAATAATAAACAACATGTTACTGAATTTATCCGGCAAAAAAATTCTTGTCACTGGTATTGCTAACAATCGTTCGATTGCCTGGGGTATAGCTCAGCAGCTTTTCGCAGCAGGAGCTGATCTTGGAATAACATATTTGCCTGATGAAAAAGGTAGATTTGAGTCAAAGGTAAGAGAACTTACAAAAGAGTTAAATCCCTCATTATTTTTACCTTTAGATGTTCAGAATCCATCACAAATTGAAGAGGTTTTTGAAAACATTAAAAATGTATGGGGAAATCTTGATGGCTTAGTGCACTGCCTAGCATTCGCAGGGAGGGAGGAATTAATAGGTGACTATAGTGCAACTTCATCAGAAGGTTTTGATAGGGCTTTAAATATTAGTGCTTATTCTCTTGCACCGCTATGTAAGTTTGCGAAACCTCTTTTTAGCAAAGGGGCAGGAGTCGTTTCTCTTACCTATCTTGGAGCTGAAAGAGCGATCCCAAATTATAATGTAATGGGAGTAGCTAAAGCAGCTTTAGAAGCTTCGGTTAGATACCTATCAGCTGAACTTGGGCCAGATAAGCAAGTAAGAGTTAATGCTATTAGTGCAGGCCCAATTAGAACTCTTGCGAGTTCAGCTATTGGTGGCATCCTTGATATGATTCATAATGTAGAAGAAAAAGCGCCATTACGTAGAACAGTGAACCAGAAAGAAGTTGGTAATACAGCCGCTTTCCTTTTAAGCGATCTTTCTAGCGGAATTTCAGGCCAAACTATTTACGTTGATGCAGGATATTGCATTAATGGTATGTAAGCACAAAATTAATTTTTTTTTAAAATGTCACAGCAACGACAAGCCGCAATAGAAAGAAAGACAAATGAAACTTATATAAATATTTCTATAGATATTGATGGAACAGGTCTTTCTGAAATCGATACAGGTGTTCCTTTCTTAGATCATATGCTTCATCAAATATCTAGTCATGGTCTATTTGATTTAAAAATACGAGCTAAAGGTGATACACATATAGATGATCATCATACTAATGAGGATGTTGGAATTGCGCTCGGAAAAGCTTTCTCTAAAGCCCTAGGCGAAAGAAAAGGAATTAATAGATTTGGACATTTCATAGCTCCTTTGGATGAAGCATTAATTCAGGTAACCCTTGATTGTTCTGGGAGGCCTCATTTATCATATAATTTAAACATTCAGGCTTCCAAAATAGGAAATTATGATACTGAATTAGTTAGAGAATTCTTTATTGCATTTGTCAATAATAGTGGAATAACGCTTCATATTAATCAAATACAAGGTATTAATGCTCATCATATTGTTGAAGCTTGTTTTAAAGCATTCTCAAGAGCACTAAGGATGTCAACTGAACTAGACTTGCGAAGATCAGGGTCTATACCCAGTAGCAAAGGTATGATTGAAAAAGACTAAGCTCCAAACCAAAGTAAATTTTTTATTAAGCCACAATTTAGAACATTTTCAGCGAAAATATAAATAAAATAAAAATTAAAGTGACTAATTTACAAAAACAGGAACCTATTGCCCATGGGGATTTTAATAAGTTTGATTGGTCTAGTGCTTATAAAAATGTTGATATTGAGCTTGAAAACCAACCTTTAAACTTAAGTAAAGGTAATACTATTATTGAGTTAAATGGTAGTTTATTTAGAAACGGTCCTGGAATATTAGAAAGAGACGGACAATGGGTCCATCACCCTTTTGATGGAGATGGGATGATAACAGCTATTAAATTTAAAAATGGTAATGCTTCAATTACAAACAAATTTGTTAGGACAAAAGGCTTCTTAGAAGAAGAACAAAAAAATAAATTTATTTATAGAGGTGTATTTGGTACTCAAAAGAAGGGGGGTATTTTAAATAACTTACTGGACCTTAAATTTAAAAACATAGCCAATACACATGTTATAAAATTAGGTGAAAATTTATTAGCACTTTGGGAAGCTGCTGGCCCACATGCCTTAAATCCAGATAATCTAGAGACTAAAGGATTATCAACACTTAATGGTGTTTTAGGATCAAATGAAGCTTTTAGTGCCCATCCTAAGACAGATCTCAACTCAAAAGCAGCCTCTGAACTGTTAGTGACTTTTGGTGTTCAAGCAGGACCTAAAAGTACAATAAGATTAATGGAATTTTCAAATTCTGGCGAAAGTTCTGGCGAACTACTATTTGACAGAAAAGATACCTTTAATGGATTCTCTTTCCTTCATGACTTTGCCATAACTTCAAATTGGGCTATATTTCTTCAGAATGCGATTGATTTTAATCCATTACCATTTGTTATGGGTCAAAGGGGCGCAGCACAATGTTTAAAATCCAATCCCAATAAAACATCCAAATTCATTATTATACCGAGAGAAAGCGGTCTATACAAGGGTAAAAAACCTATCTTAATAAACGCCCCAAAAGGATTTGTTTTTCACCATTTGAATGCATATGAAAAAGATTCTAAAATAATTTTAGAAAGTATTTTCTACGATGATTTTCCTTCAGTAGGTCCAGATGAAAATTTTAGAGATATAGATTTCAAAAAGTATCCTGAAGGAAAATTAAAAAGATCTATCATTGATTTAAGCAGCCAAACTTCTGAAGTCGTAACCTTAAGTGAACAATGCTGTGAGTTCGCAATGGTCAATCCAACAAGATTAGGACTAGATGCCTCTTACAGCTGGATGGCATGTACTGAGATAATGAAAGGCAATGCTCCACTTCAAGCAATAAAAAAAATTAATTTAAAAACCAAAGAAGAAATATTTTGGTCTGCAGGACCAAGAGGTTTTGTTAGTGAACCTATTATGATACCTTCACAAAACGCCTCTAATGAAGACGAGGGCTATTTGTTTATTGTTGTTTGGAATGGAGAAAGGAGAGGAAGTGATTTAGTAATTTTAGATTCACATAACTTGAAAGAACTCTCTATATATGAGTTACCAATTTCTATTCCACATGGTCTACATGGATCCTGGGTTGACTCGTAATCTAATATTAATTAAAAATTTTTTTTAAATCTGGAATTATTTTCTTTAGTGCTTTCCCCCTGTGACTATAAAAGTCCTTAATGTTATTTTCCATTTCTGCAAAGGATAACTTTGAATTAATTTCTTCAAAAATCGGATCATAACCAAAGCCATCCTCCCCTCTTGGCTCTAATAAAATATTTCCAAAACATTTAGCTTCCGAGCGCAAAATTATTTTCCCATAGGGATCCGCCAGGCAAACATGTGCGATAAAAAATGCGCTTCTGTTCTTTTCTCCATCCAGTTCCTTCAAAACTCTTTCTATCCTTTTTTGATCGTCACAAGCAAATCTAGAAGAATAAATTCCAGGACTACCCCCTAAGGAATCTATACATAAACCTGAATCATCAGCAATTGAATAATTTTTTGTTTCAGTAGATACTTTATATGCTTTTTTCTTGGCATTTTCCCCAAAAGTATTACCATCTTCAATCACTTCAATAGATTCAGGCTGCATTAATAATTTACAGTTAACGATACCAAGCATTTTTTGATATTCCTTTATTTTCCCTGGATTTTTACTGGCAACATATAAAATTTTTTTCATCTAAATAACTTTATTTTTAATAAAATCCTTACACCATAAAAGTGTTTTGTCTAATAACTTCTCTGTAGGCGCCTCACAATAAAGTCTTAAAAGAGGCTCTGTTCCTGAGAACCTGAATAAGATCCAATAGTTATCACTTATTCTTAATTTTATTCCATCTATAGTTGAAATATTGATAACTTCTTTACCGCATATTTTCTTAGGAATATTTTCAGTAATATATTTTCTAAGATTACTTTTCTCTAATTCATTCGTAAATTTCATATCAACTCTATCGTAAACACTTGGACCATATTTTTCATCAATTTCATCCAAAGATTGATAAAGATATTTTGATTGATCAGCTATGCCATTTAGTAATATCATTGCCGCATACAGGGCATCTCTTTCAGGAAGATAAGAACCAAATCCAACGCCTCCAGATTCTTCTCCTCCTATAAATATATTTTCCTTTATCATTTTTTCTGCAATATACTTAAAGCCTACTGGAAGCTCAAAAACTTCTCTATTCTGTTGCTCAGAAATCTTTTTAATAATATCTGATCCACTTACTGTCTTAAGAACAGGAAAATAATTATTATTTTTATTACCTAAGTAGTTTATAAAATAAGGTAATAATAGCTGTGTACTACAATATCTTCCCAGTTCATCAATAACAGCAATCCTATCACCATCTCCATCAAATATAATTCCAAGAGTTTTATTTCCATCTTTTGAATTTTCTTTTAAGACTTGAATTAAATAATCCAAATATTTAAATAATGGTTCAGGTGGATTACCTCCAAAATATGGATCTCGATTTTCTCTAATCCCTTGAACGATATTATTTTCTCGATTATTAAAGAGCTTTTGAATACTTTTGGCGGAAGATCCATGCATAGAGTCAATAAATACCTTTATATTCATTGCATTTAACTTGTCGAGTATAAATTGAATATTAAATTGAGATTTTATTTTTTCTAAATGAAACTCTTTTACATTAACTTTCTCATAATGTCCTTGTAGAGTCTTTACTTTATTACCTAGTTTTATTCTCTGCTGAACCTTTATAGTAAATGACTCATCTACTGAACATCCCTGGAAACTTTTTATTTTTAAACCCAACCAGTTATAGGGATTATGACTTGCTGTTATAATTAATGCACCTAAGAAATTAAATTCACGGGCATATAGGCTACAAGATGGAGTAGTAACATAAGTAGATGTTTTTACAGGCTCAAAACCACTACCCAAAACAACAGGTATAATTTCATCAGCATATTCACTAGCCATAAATCTTCTGTCATAACCTATTAAAATTTTCTTTGTTTTAACAAAGTCAAAATATTGATAATTAAGTTCCTGACAGGCTGCTGCGACAACTTTACTTAAATTTTGTAAATTAAAATCTATACCAATGATTCCTCTCCAACCATCAGTACCGAAATTAATATCCTGCCAAATCTTTTGATCCAATTTAAATCTCTTTCAATTATTATTAATTATTATATTTTAATTTATGTAGTATAAATTTAGAGCTTGCTTTATTGATAAATTGAATAACATCTTACTAAAAAGTTATTTAAAATGTAAAAGGAAAGCATGGCTTGATTATAAAGGAGATAAGAGATTTAAAAGCTGGTCAGCACAAAATTCAATTCAATTAGTTGATCAATATAAAAACTTCAAGCGTCTTGCCAAAGGAAACTTATTTGGAGGTCTAAAAGCTTGTGAGAAAGGTTACAAAGGCGTTATTGGTATAAAAATTAAAAATAATCTGAAAGAGGGATTAAATATAGAGGTTTTTCCACCTCTTTTAATTAAAACCAAAGGACAAAGCAAATGGGGTAAATATAAATATATTCCTGTAGTTTCAAAATTAGGAAAAAAAGCAACTAGAGAACATTTTTTTGATTTAGCTTTATGTTCAATTGTATTAGAGAATTTCGCAGGGGTAAAAATAGATTCTGGCTTAGTAATATCAAATTTTAATAACATATTTAATATTGAGAAAATATGGTTAAACAAAAATCTAAAAAAGAAAACTATTAATGTCTTTTTAGAAATGGTGCAATCTCTCAAAGATAACATCCCAAATATTACTGAAGATCGAAAGAAATGTTCTATTTGTCCATGGCAGACATACTGCGATAAAGAAGCCAAATCAAAAGGTTATCTAACAGATATAGATGGAATTGGGAAAAAAACAGCCACAATATTAAAAAATATTGGTATTTCAGATTTCAAACAATTAGCATTATCTAACAAATTAGATTTAGATAAAAAGTTAGCTGCATATAAAGAAAAGAATCTAGAAAGAACGTCTAAGTTTATAGATCAATCAAAATCATATTCAACTGGTATACCAATAAGAATAAGAAATAATAAAAATTTATCTAAAATTATTTTTAGAGAAAAACCAGGATGTTATGTGTTTGATATCGAATCAAATCCAGATAATAAACATGATTTTTTATATGGTTTCCTAACAATTAAAAATAATAATCATGGAGGATATCATAACCACTATGAACCAATTTTAAATTTAAAAAATGATCAAAATTCAACTTATATTGAGAATATATTCAAAAAACTATCTTCTGAGAATGAGTGGCCTGTAATTCATTATGGAGATACTGAGAAGATAGCAATTATAAAATTAGCTGAAAAATTATCTTTGAATAGTTTTGAAATAAATAATTTAAAGTCAAGATTTATAGATTTACATTTATTAGTAAGAGATAATTGGATATTACCAGTAAAAAATTATAGTTTAAAAACTGTTGCTAACTGGACAGGCTTTAAATGGAAATATAAAAATGTAAGCGGCTCAAAAGCTTTATTCTGGTGGATTCAATACAATGAAACTAAAAATCAATCTTTTTTAAGAAAAATAATTGAATATAATAGAGACGATTGCCAAGCCACATTAAATATAGCCAATTGGTTAATTAAAAATCATAAAAATATTGAACCTATTGATTGATTTAATTTTAAAAAACCAAATTTATAGGAAAAATAATTATTATTTTCTCCAAAATAATTTTTTTTAACCATTGCAAGACCAATAAACTCTTTTTCATTAATTTTGGCAAAGCTTGTAATATAACCAACTATTTTGTTTTTTTTATTATCTAAATATACTTTCTCATCTCTTGAATATATATTATTTATAGGATTATAAGATTTCCAAACTCTTATTTCTTGCTTTAAAGATGCAAGATTTTTTAATCTTGCCATTATCTCTTGACCAAGAAAACAGCCTTTTTGAAAATCTATAAGATCAGAAAGACCAAGCTCAAGTGGATTATTTACACCATTAATTTCAAAATCTTTTCTAGGTATAGCTTGTTTTATTTTCCATATATTTAAATCATTTTGATTTAATACTTTTAAAGAATTTTTCAATATATATTCATCACAATCATTTTCATTTAAAAGAATTGGATTATAATCTCTCCATGAATATATATCATTAGCTTCCTGAATTCTTACAGTTGTTTTGATAGTGCTAATTTTAACTTTATCCACGGGGAAAATAACATTTTCAAAATAGTTTCTTATTTCATTAAAATTCCCTTCCAAAATTAAAATTAACAATTGATTATCAATGTAATGTATTTCAATTAGTGACTTCAGAACACCTTTTGGAGTCAACCAACATGTTTTAACAGGATCCACATTAACCTGAAGCATATTACTAGTAGTTATTCCATTCAAGAATTTTTTATTATCTATCCCATCTAAGAAAAATATTTGAAATTTTTCTAACCATACTGTTTTTAGCAATTGCTTATCCATCACTATATAAAATCCTTAATTGTAAAAAGACTTTTTAATTCAATATCATTACTATGAAGATTTGCTTTTCCTCCTTCATCCCTATCAACAATAGATAAAACTTCTTTAACTACAAAATTGTTTTCTCTAAGCTTTTTGATGGCTTTTAATGATGAACCAGCAGTTGTTACAACATCCTCTAAAACTGTAACCAAAGTATTTTCCTTTAAGTATGGCCCCTCTATTCCAGATTTTGTTCCATAACTTTTAATCTTTTTTCTAATAATCATGGCATCTATTGAAATCGCCATATTTGCTGCAGTCACTATTACTCCACTAACCAAAGGATCAGCTCCTAAAGTTAAACCTGCTACTGCTTTTGCTTGCGGATCCATTAATTCAAGAAATAAATGGCTTATTAAAAATAAGCCGTATCCATTTAAAGCAACAGGCTTACAATTTAAGTAATGAATACTTTTTTTACCTGAAGCAAGAGTGAAATCACCTTTTTTATAGGCCTTCTTTCTAAGAAGTTCTAATAAGCTAGACTTTTTCTCATAAAAATCGGAGGAGAATTTATGCATTAAATACCTAGTGAATTTATATAAAGATTAGAATAAAAAAAAGAAATCTCACAAAACCTTACTAAGTTGGTGCTTTTTGAAATAATATTTTTAGGTACTATATAAATTAACAGTAGTTTTTTTTATTACTGTACAAAGGGGGGTGTAGCAATCTGGTGAATGCAGCGAACTCATAATTCGCCTTAGGCGAGTTCGATCCTCGCCACCCCCATCATTAATTTTGTTTCGAATGAAAATAACTTTTCTTTTACTGCTTTTAACTTTTCCTGCATTTTTTGCTGCAAGCGAGCTTTCTGTATTACTAATTAGGCCCAGCAAAGTTTTAAGATTGATAGAAGAAAAAAGAAAGGGGGCATATTCAATTTTAAAAATCCAAAAAAGATTTAGATCATCTCTTATTACTTCACAATTTGGGGTGACAATTTCTCTAATAGCTATTGGCTGGCTTGGTCAAAGCTTGGCTAACGATTTGTGGAAATCAAATAGTTTAGAGAATCGATTATTTGATTTAGCCTTATTCTTTTTAATAGTAATGTTATCTACACTAATATCTGGGTTAATTCCAAAAGCGCTTGTAATCAATAATCCGGAATCTGCTGCTTTAAAATTAACCACTATATTCGATTCTGTTAGGCGTGGAATGCGGCCAGTAGTTTCTTTAGTTGAATTCTTTGCTACCGCTTGTCTTAAATTGCTTAAATTAAATAATAAATGGGATTCACTTAATTCGGGCTTATCAGCAGGAGAATTAGAAACATTAATAGAAACAAATAATGTTACAGGATTAAAACCAGATGAGAAAAATATAATTGAGGGGGTTTTTGCCTTAAAAGATACTCAAGTTAGAGAAGTAATGATTCCTAGGGCAGATATGGTAACTTTGCCAAAAAATATAACTTTTGCAGAGCTAATGAAACAAGTAGATAAAACTAGGCATGCACGATTTTTTGTTATAGGGGAATCACTTGATGATGTGCTGGGAGTTTTAGATCTTCGTTATTTAGCTAAGCCAATATCAAAAAGTGAAATGAATGCAAATACATTATTAGAACCATTTCTATTACCCGTTACAAAGGTTATTGAAACTTGTACACTTGCAGAGATACTACCATTAGTAAGAGATTACAATCCTTTTTTACTTGTTGTGGACGAACATGGAGGGACTGAAGGGTTAATAACAGCTGCAGATTTAACAGGTGAGATTGTAGGAGATGAGATACAAACTAATAAAATATATTCAGCGATGAAGCCACTTGATAATTTATCACAAAAATGGTCTATAGCAGGAAAGTCAGAAATTATAGAAATTAATAAAAAGCTAGGTTGCTCAATTCCTGAAAGGAAAGATTATCATACAATTGCTGGATTTCTCTTGGAAAGATTCCAAAAAGTGCCAAAAATTGGCGATATATTAGAATTTGATTATATTAAATTTGAAATTATTTCTATGTCTGGACCAAAAATTGATCGTGTAAAAATAATTCTACCAAAAAACTAATTTTGACATCTTATGAACGATAATTATGTATTAACCTTGGATCTAAAGAAATGAAACCAGCCTCATCCCCTGTAAAGGTTGGCGTCATAGGTATTGGAAATATGGGCTGGCATCATGCACGGGTGCTTAGCTTATTAAAGGATGCTGACTTAATTGGAGTCGCAGATCCAAATAATAACAGAGGTAAATTAGCCATAGAACAATTCCAATGTGATTGGTTCGCAGATTATCATGATCTTTTACCTAAAGTTGATGCCATTTGCATAGCTGTTCCTACTTTGCTTCATCATCAAGTTGGAATAGAGTGCTTGAAAGCAGGTGTTCATGTATTAATTGAAAAACCAATAGCTGCTAGTGAAGCTGAAGCAGAGTCTCTGATTAGTGCAGCTAATAATGCCAATTGCCTATTACAAGTTGGTCATATTGAAAGATTCAATCCTGCATTTAGAGAATTAAATAAAATTGTTAATAATGAAAAAATAGTTGTCTTAGAAGCTATGAGACATAGTCCTCATGCTGATAGAGCAAACGATGTCTCAGTTGTTATGGATTTGATGATTCATGATATTGATTTAGTTTTGGAATTAGTTAACTCCAAAATCAAAAAATTATCTGCCGTTGGTGGTCGTAATAGTGAAGGATTAATTGATTATGTAAATGCTACTTTATTATTTAACAATAATGTAATTGCAAGTTTAACAGCAAGCAAAATGAGTCATAAAAAAATTAGGAGTTTAAGTGCTCACTGTCAAAATGGTCTAGTTGAAACGGATTTCCTCAATCATAAATTACAAATACACAGAAAATCGAATGAATCATATACTGCAGAACATGGCGAATTAGTCTATCGGAATGATGGCTTTGTTGAAGAAGTAAGTACAACTTCAATAGAACCACTATATGCTGAACTGGAACACTTCCTTAAATGTGTTCAAGGCAAAGAAGTGCCAGAAGTAGATGGTGAACAAGCATCAAGGGCACTGATTATAGCTGATTTTATTGAATGTGCTGTTGAAAAGCCTGGGGAGACTATTTCACTCGATACACTTATTTAGATTTACATTTCTATTTAAAACCAACAGCAGCTTGCCATACAAACACTAATAAAAAGAAAAAAAGTGGTATCAAAGGTAAAACATCTACAGTTGGAGCAAATGCTTTGTATGCTTGTGGAAGTTCAGCGAATGTATTTAAAAGAATCAACACCTTTATTAATAGATAAATAAATTACTATTAGACGTTACCATGTATGGTGAGCAATAGAGGATCTTTTCCAAGGAGCGAAATCTATTGTAAAACAATTATCCTGAATCGCTTGCGAAATTGAATTTGTAAATCTAATTAAATGACTTATATTATGCAAACTAATCAAAGTTAATCCTAATAATTCATCGTTCCTTATTAGATGATGTAAATATGCACGCGAATAAGACTTACAAGTTTCACATGAACAAGTTTTATCAATAGGATCAAAATCATTTCTAAAACGAGAATTTCGTAAATTCCATTTTTCGTCATTATAAAAAGCGGTACCATGTCTACCTAATCTTGTTGGAAGAACGCAGTCAAACAAATCAAATCCTTGAGCAACAGCCAAAGTGATCTCTTTAAGGGAACCTATGCCCATTAGATATCTAGGTTTGTTCTTAGGTAAAAATTTTGGCACAAATTTTATTACATCATGAATAAGATCAATATCCTCACCGACACTTACACCCCCAACAGCAACTCCTGGCAAATCAAAAGAACTAACAAATTTTGCACTCCTTTCTCTTAAATTAGGATATTTACCTCCTTGAACAATTCCAAAAAGAGCTTGATTAGTATTAATTTTTTGCTCTAAACACCTTTCTAACCAAAGGTGTGTTCTCTTTAGAGAAACTTCAATCTCATTTTGACAAGAGGTATGAGATGGGCAGTGATCAAAAGCCATTACAACATCTGCCCCAAGATCCATTTGAATTTTCATTACTTTTTCTGGAGAAAGAAAAATATGGCCACCATCTCGCGGATTCTTAAATTCAACTCCTTCATCTGAAATCTTATTAAGCTTTGCCAAGCTAAAAACTTGATAACCACCAGAATCAGTAAGTATAGGCTTATCCCAATTCATAAATCTATGCAAACCTCCGGCTTCCTTAACAATTTTTTCACCAGGTTGTAAATGTAGATGAAAAGTATTGGATAGAATCATAGAGGCATTTGTAGAATGTAGTTGGTTAGAAGTGATTCCTTTTACAGTTCCAAGAGTTCCCACTGGCATAAATTTAGGAGTTTGAACAATCCCATGAGGTGTATTAAAAAAACCTTTCCTTGCAGCAGTATTATTACAAAAAGCTGTTATTTCAAAATCAAACTTAAAATCTGACAAATCTTTGTAAAAATATCTCTTACTAAATCTAGCCTATTATCGATTGAAGCTACATGTTTAAAAAAATTAAAAGACTTCTTAATAATTTTGCTGGTGCCTGGATATTTTATACAACTTTTCCTCAATTACCTTTAATTTCTCCTGAATTTAAAAACATTGCTCAATTTGCACCATTTATTGGCCTACTAATAGGAATTTTACAGAGTCTAATCTTTTTAATCTTTTATAAGAATAATTGGTCAACTGAAGGCAGTGTTTTATTATGCCTAGCCATGGGATATCTCATAACTGGTGGGCTTCATATTGATGGGTTTATGGATACTATTGATGGAATTTTTGCTGGTAAAAAGAGAATGCTAAAAGCCATGAAGGATAGTAGGGTAGGTTCATTTTCTGTGCAGTCAATAATCCTAATAACTTTTATTCAATTTGCTTCTTTATTAAAAATAGAAACACAAATCATTTATGTATTACCGGTTTGTTTATTCATGGGCAGATTTTCCACATTATTTTATATTGAAAAATTTAAATATATTAGCCATAAAAAAAAATCAATTTCACATAAAAAGTATTGGAGAGGATTTCTAAAAGAGTCAATAGCTTCTTTTTGTACGATCTTAATAATTCTTATTTCATCAATATATTTATTTAAACATCTTTTTCTTAAAGTTTTCATTCTCATTTCCTTAAGCATATTTTATTGCCTTGCTATTACAAATTTCTTAGGGAAAAAAGTTGGAGGTTTTAATGGAGATACTTGCGGGGCAAGTGTAGTTTTAGTGGAGACAATAATGTTATTTACTTTCGCAATAATTTTATAGGTATTTTAAGTAAAAACAAATTCGTACATTTAATATTCTTAGTTTTAATATCTTTATTAATATTTAAGTCCTTATGATTATCTAACAAAATCAGATCGCCCTTAATTTGTTTAGCTAATTTTCTAGCCAAATAAAGACCTACGCCAGATCCTTCTTTTTCTTTAGAGGCAGAGCCTCTAAACGCCTTTTGAAAAATTCTTTCACTTTCTTCAATTGGAATTTTTTTTCCATTATCAAATATGCACAATCCTGATTTGTTCAGGAATATACCTATATCAGCATTTTTTTCAGAATATTTAAAAGCATTTTCCAACAGATTCGCCACGATTTCAGCGATAACTCTATATTCATGAGATATTTCAATAGTAGTCCAGTCTGGCCAATTAGAAGGTTCTGTCCAGCATCTATTCTGCAATTTAGCATTAGCTTTACCTCTAGCTAGAATTGGAGCAAGTATTTCTCGTATAGAAATATTACTTGAAGAATCTAAATTAGGTAGCAACAAAAGTCTTTCCTCTCCAATACCAAAAGGGATTTTGAGAGGCTTATTTATTTTCTCAAAAGAATTTACATAATTATTTATTTGATTCTGCTCTAGCATCATGCTTTCAACGATTTTAATAGAGTCCTTATCAGATCCAAGTCTTTTAACTAACAATTTTGCATACGTTCTTATTGCAGCAAGTGGATTTCTTAACTGGTGAATAATTACTCCTAATTGATTCCTCAAGAAACTAATTTCATCTTCATTCCTTTGTCTTTCTATTTCAATAGAAAAGGTCTTAGCTAATGATGATGTTAAAGCTTTTATTCTAGAATCAAGCAATAAGGGCCACTCTCCATCAGTAAAGGTTGTTTCCACCCTTAGAACACCAATTAAGATATCTTTCTCTTGAAGGGGATACCATCTTCTTCGGGGAGAGGAAACCTTTAGTTCAGGATCATCATCAATTGGCATCAGTAATTTATCAATTTCGGGCCATTGGGAAAATAATTTAAATCCAGCTTTAGATCCTTCTTTAGCAGAAGCTAGATATACAATCAAATGTTCTACTCCCAAAGAACAACCAAAACTCTCAAGTTGCTTTGAAACTAAATTTTCAAATTCCTTAGAAAGTTTCATAAATATATAGTTATGGATTAAATATTAAAGAAAAATAAAGAAAAACCTTGTAAAATCTGAAAAAAGTATTAAGATTGTTATGAAGGGCTGACTAAAGCCATCCTTAATTATGATATTTCTTCATAATTGATATGCTACATCAGAGGTTGATGGGTCCTCTATGTATTTATTGAGTGAATTTAAAGTCACAGTGTAGAACTAGTAAAACTAATTCTCATAAAATGAAAATTTTTTAAGAATCAAAGGAAACAAAACTAATGTCAAAAAAAAGAAAAAGAATTAGCAGAAGAAGACTTGCAGGCCAAAGAGTAATGTCTCATGTTCCTATCTACCATATTGAGACAGGTAAAAATAAGCCTGTAACTGCTGCAAGAAGATTTATAGCTGAAAATGAATTATTGGCACCATCCGTATTTAACGTAAGAAGGAATGAGCACACAACTGATAGATTTTTTTGGGGAGAGAAGGGATTATTTAGTGCCCAATATGCTGAAGAGAATCATTTTTTATTCCCCTCGCTTAAAAGGGTTGTCGAGGGCATAGGGGAAGAAAAGATTTTTGAAGGCTTAGAACTATCTGCAGATGACTGGGAAGAAATAGAAGAATATGAGTACGCTTTTGTTTAATCGATTAAACTAATTCTTTCATGAATTACCTTTAAGATAGAAATATCAATTTCATGATTGCCATCGAATTCAATAAGTTCACAATTAGAAGCTGAGGCTATCTTTAGTTTCTTATAAATTTCTCTTGATTTACAAATCGGAACAACTTCATCTTTTAATCCGTGAGTTAATAAAACTTTTGGAATATTTTTAGGAGGCATCCAACCTGGATGAGAATAGCCACTACAAGCAACTATCAGACCTAAATCCAATTTAGTACCGGCATCAATAGCCATAGCAGCTCCTTGTGAAAAACCTAATAAAATTGTCTTTTTAAGGGGAATTTTATTAAAATCAAACTCTTTTAGACTAATTTGTAATTTCTCAACTTCTCTTTTCGCTTCTTCCCATTGAGAAGGAAATAATCCATACCATTGCCTACAATTATTTTCTGGATTTATATTAGGCGCCCTCAATGAGATAATTTCAAAAACAAGATCTGAATCTCTAATAATTTCATTAGCTACTGGCAAAAGATCATCAGCATCTGCTCCCCAACCGTGTAGCAAAATAATTCTGTGAGTGGCGTTTTGATTGCCAATCGAAACATATTCATGATGCTTAGTAGATTTCATTTTATATTCATAAGTAAATATGGTTTTTTCAATGTCTCCATTAGCATTAATTAGTGTCTCCGATAAAACAAATATTATCCAATTTTCTAAAGTTTTGATTGAGCAATTTGACTATAAAATTATATCAAGTGGAGGTACAGCTAAGCATCTAAAAGAGGCTAACATACCAGTTATCAAAGTTTCAGAATATACAAATTCACCTGAAATCCTTGATGGTAGGGTGAAGACTTTGCATCCAAAAATTCATGGAGGTATCTTAGCTAAAAGAAATAATGATAATCATATTGATGATTTAAATATCAATAAAATTAAACTTATTGATTTGGTAGTTGTAAACTTATATCCCTTTCAAAAGAAAATAGAGGAAAAATGTGAATGGGACGAAGCTATTGAGAATATAGATATAGGTGGCCCCTCAATGATAAGGTCTGCAGCTAAAAATCATAAAGATGTATCTGTACTTGTAAATCCAAATCAATATAATCATTTCCTTGAAGAGCTTAGCAAAGGAAATATTGATAATTTATTTAGGACAAAATTAGCCTACGAGGCATTTCAACATACGGCTAATTATGATGCAAATATATCAAACTGGATAAGTGAAGAAAAAGAATTTAGCCCTAGTATTCATATAGAAACATATCCAATAATAAAGAATCTCAGATATGGAGAGAATCCTCATCAAGAAGCAAGATGGTACGGATTAAAAAATATTGGTTGGAATGCTGCGAAACAATTACAAGGAAAGTCTTTGAGCTATAACAATCTATTAGATCTTGAATCAGCTCTAGCAACTGTGATGGAGTTTGGATATGACGATAATCACAATGTAAATTATCCTGATTCAGCTAATGCTGCAGTTATATTAAAGCACAACAATCCCTGTGGAGCAGCTATTGCCGACTCCCTAACTAATGCATTCGCAAAAGCTCTTAAATGTGATTCAACAAGTGCATTTGGTGGAATAGTAGCTTTTAATAAAACAGTTGATTCAGATACTGCTGCACTTTTATCAAATATTTTTCTTGAATGCGTAGTGGCTCCATCTTTTACGAAAGAAGCGTTAAATATTTTAAGTAAAAAAATAAATTTAAGATTATTAGAATTAGATAAGTATATGCTTCATACTAACCCCAAAGGATCTTGTAAATCCATTATGGGAGGATTATTAATACAAGATTTTGACAAGAGTATTATCAATTCTAATGAATGGGTTACTGTAACCAAAGAGAAACCTTCAGATTTAGCATTAAAAGACCTGAAATTTTCTTGGCAAATTTGTAAACATGTGAAATCAAATGCAATCGTAATTGCCAAAGATCAAATGACAATTGGTATAGGAGCGGGGCAGATGAATAGAATAGGAGCAGCAAAAATCGCATTAAAAAATGCTAATAAAGATTGTAAAGAAGCAGCACTAGCAAGTGATGGGTTTTTCCCTTTTGCAGACACAGTTGAACTTGCTTCTGAATTTGGAATTAAAGCAATTATTCAACCAGGTGGAAGCCTGAGAGACAAAGAATCCATAGAAATGTGTAATCAAAAGGGAATATCAATGATATTCACAAATAAAAGACATTTCCTACATTAAGATTTTGGATAATATGTAATCTTATTAGTTTTTCTAAATAAAGCTAATCTTCCTGGACCAGCACATAAGAAATAAAGAGATATTGCTCCATATATGAAAGATAATTCAAAAGCATAATTATGTCCTTCAACTACAGCAAGAGGAAAGCCTTCCAAACCAGTGTCCAAAAGATGAAAATAAACAGCAAATGCCATTGTAGAGAAAAGTCCTAGAGCAGATAATCTCGCGAAAACTCCAGTTGCTAAACCCAAAGGACAAACCAATTGGGTAATAGCGGCTCCAAACGTCCAAATAACTGGATCACCAGGTAGGAAGGGGAAATATTTACCCACAACAAATTCTGCAAAACCTTGGGGGTCTTGCAGTTTCTCAAGACCATGATGAATCATTAATGCACTAAAGCCAATTCTTAAAATAAAAATTGATATTTCTCCTAATATATTTACTTCAGGATTTATTGAAGGATTTGCTACTACCACCTCAACTTTTTGAGGAGCTTTTGATGAATTCATTTTTGCTGTTTGATTTTGTTCAGTTGGTGGTGTTTCTTCCATATTACTTTATATTTTTGATATTCTAAATAATAATGGATAGATTTAGGAAATTCCAAATAAATAAATAAAATTAAACCCTTGTTTGAAATATTAAAACTAGTTCGTAATTGCAATAAGTTTTTCTATTACATCAGCTACAACTTTATCAGGAGTAGACGCTCCAGAGGTTATACCTACGGTTATTTCTCCTTCAGGGAGGAAGTCTTTTTTTAAAACCAATTCAGACTCAAGAGGTTTATGACAAATAGAATTTTTTTCAACAGATATTCTATCTGGGGTATCAATATGAAATGATTCGATCTTGTTTGTTATTGCAATCTCTTGCAAATGAGTAGTGTTTGAAGAATTAAAACCTCCTATTACTACAAGTATATCTAAGTCTTCATCAACTAACGAGAACATAGCATCTTGTCTTTCTTCAGTAGCATCACAAATAGTATTAAAAGCTAAAAAGTGATCATTAATACTTGCAGGACCATATTTTTGAAGCATTGTGTTTTCAAATAATTTACCAATCTCCTCCGTCTCACTTTTAAGCATAGTAGTTTGATTAGCAACTCCTATCCTTTCCAAATGAATGTCAGGATCAAATCCGCTAGAAGAAGCCTTAGAAAATTTCTTTAGAAAATCTTCTTTTTTTTCATTGCCAAGAATATAATTGGATACATATTGAGCTTCAGCCAAATCAAAAACAACCAAATAATTTCCGGCAAATGATCTAGTGGCCAATGTTTCCTCATGTTTATACTTTCCATGAATTATTGATGTAAAAGTATGTTTCTTATGTTTTTCAACGGTATGCCATACTTTTGATACCCATGGGCATGTTGTATCTATTATGTGACATTCTTTTTCATGCAAAAGTTGCATTTCTTGAACTGTTGCACCAAAAGCAGGAAGAATAACTACATCTCCATGAGATACAGCTGAAAAATCTTTTATACCATTTTTTGCGGAAATTATTTTTACATTCATCCTACTCAAATGATTATTAACAGAAGGATTATGAATAATCTCATTCGTCATCCATATAGTTTCTTTTGGATAATGTCTTCTGGTCTCATAGGCCATGGCAACAGCTCTCTCTACTCCCCAACAGAAACCAAATGATTTTGCTAACTGTATTTTTAATCGACCTTGTTGAAAAGTGAAGTTATTCTCTCTAATAGAAGCTATTAATTCACTTTGATATGATTGACCTAAAGCTTTTGCACGTTTTGTGGGAGATTCAAAACCACGGCGGTTATATCTCCCAGAATGTTGTATTGCGTGTTTTATAGCTTGTGTATCCATGACTTAGATATTACATCATTTTGATCGGAAATATATAAAACAAAAAAAAACCTGACATATGTCAGGTTTTTTTTTGCAAAGAATTAATCTTATTTATTAGATACAAAGTCTGGATAAGCTTCCATTCCATGCTCACCAATATCAAGACCTAGAACCTCTTCTTCTTCAGAGACGCGAATACCGCCGAATAATCCTCCAATAACAGACCAGACAATCCAGCATGTTACTAAAGTCCATATTGCATAAGCAGCACATCCAAGCGCCTGAACAAAGAATTGATTCAAGCCTCCACCTACTAGGAAACCCAAAGCAGATCCATCACCCTGGATATCAAATCCCCAAAGGCCTACGACTAATGTTCCCCAGACTCCGCAAACTCCATGAACTGAGAATGCTCCTACTGGATCATCTATTTCAGCAGCATCTAGAGCAGCCACTGAGAAAACAACAATTACACCACCTACAAGTCCTGCCAACCAGGAGCCTACAAGTGTTAAATTTGCACAGCCAGCTGTAATACTGACAAGTCCTGCAAGAATTCCATTAATAATCATTGTTAAGTCTGGCTTCCCTGAAGTCATTGTTGAAATGATTGTGGCACCAATCGCTCCACCAGCTGCAGCTAGAGTTGTTGTTACTGCTACATATGGGACCCACTGGTCCATAGCAAGTTGAGATCCGGGATTAAATCCATACCAACCAATCCATAGAACTAAAGCTCCAAGGGTAGCAATTGCCATATTATGTCCTGGCATTGCTTGAGGTTTTCCATCTAGGAATTTTCCTATCCTTGGTCCTAATAGCATTGCCCCAACTAAACCAGCCCATGCACCAACAGAATGAACGATCGATGAACCAGCGAAGTCAACGAAACCAAGTTCAGCTAACCAACCGCCGTTGTTCCATTGCCAACTTCCTGAGATAGGATATATAAAAGCTGTAAGAACAAGAGCGAATACAACAAATTCTCCAAATTTAACTCTTTCTGCGACTAGACCAGAAACAATTGTTGCTGCAGTACCTGCAAAGGCAGATTGAAATAAGAAGTCAACGGTAGGGACTAGTCCAGCATCAGCTATTGTCTCTGCGGTTACTGTAGGATCAAAAAACAAACCTGCGAAATATAGCCAACCTTCGGCTACACTGCCACCGTACATAATCGAGTAACCTATAAACCAATAGGCAGTAACAGCAAGAGCGAATACAAAAAGATTCTTAGCAAGAATGTTGACTGCATTCTTAGACCTACACATACCAGCTTCGACCATAGCGAAGCCCGCATTCATAAAGATCACCAAGATAGTAGCGATTAATAGCCATAAATTATTGGCCAGAAATGCTGCATTGAGTTCAGGCAAATCTGCAGCATGTGCTGAAAGATTAAAAATACCTAATCCGAATAGAGCCAAAGGAACAGTCGCAAGCCATAAGAGAGAGCGATTAGAACTGAACCCTCTAATACTTCTCAAAAGAAGCATAGGACCATTCAAAAGATTTGCATCTTGAAGTTTGGTCCGAGAAAGCCTTGAAGGCGCTTGCAGAGTAGTGGTCATAAAATTTCTTGAACTAGAGAAAACAGGTTTCTCTGCTTTCTTGTAATTTAATTTTGAACATGAAATTTATTCATGTGAGTAGTTATTGATACAGTTTTGCCAGTTCACTTTATAGTGTTTAAGTTTTTATAAAAGAAATTAGCAACTCCAACAAAAAAACTCTTAGCCGTTTAAGTCTTCTAAAATCGGGATAATTCTATTCCATGAAATTTGATCTTTATCAAATTCAAAACTACAAGGGAGAACAATCAATCCACTATTAATTGCAACGCGAAAAAGCTTTCCATAATAAGGATCTGCCTCATCACCAGGTCTAAAATAATCTATATCAGTACGAGTAATACAAGGTATTAAAATACTTTTTGAGATAGGGAGGCAGGACACAAGTTCCTTTAAATGTTTTTGACCTCTTAAAGTCACTGTATCTGGGAAAAGTGCAAACTTGCCAATAGTCCATGTGGTATTTTTAACTTCAATGTATATATTCCGATTATCAGGATTTGAAGATTTTGGAGTTAAAAAAAAGTCAATTCTACTTTT
>CETG01191913.1_pt1 | contig 33714 bp, 41 predicted proteins | sample 361471 | NCBI WGS metagenome assembly CETG01 (sample SAMEA2622696, study PRJEB7988) | marine metagenome | isolation source: saline water (ENVO:00002010), including | reverse complement strand
TCGGGCTCATAACCCGAAGGTCGGAAGTTCAAATCTTCTCCCCGCCATTAATTTTAGATCAAATAAAAAGTTAGTTTATTTACTGGTTTTTATAAAATTTTAAATCAAAATCAAAATGTATTAATATTCTAGAAAATTTACCTTTATAAACATATCTAATATATTTTGAGGTAAATTTTTATATTAGATATAAATTAATAATATAAATTATAAGATTAATCTAAATTATTAATGGTTTTAGAGATAGAGATGTTTTTAGAGATTTTAAGTCTTACTGAATCTGCTTTATGCAACAAAGAGATAACCTCTTTTCTTCCAGTCGCTAGTTCGACTTCTTTCATGAGGTCAGAATACTTCTTAATTAGTTTTTTTTCTGTCATTGATTTAATAAATTCAAAAAAAGTGTTATAGGCAAAATAATTAAAATAAATTATTTAATAAATCTAAATTCAACAATTAGTTAAATTCATCTTAGAGAACAATTTAACAAATAATTGTTGGCTTATTCCAGTTACAACCTCTTAGTATATACTAAGAGGTCTTTGTAAATTGAATAAATATAATATTAACAGTTTTTTTAAGAAAAGGTGAATCTTACATTTGAAGAGATTTATTCAAAAAGAGATTGATAAAATTAGTTTTTATGATTATTTTTATTAACTCTTTAGCAAATAAGATATTTACCTATTGCATCTGTATCATATTTGCGTCATTTTTAATAAAACCACCTGATACCAATGCCTCTACCTCAGCTCGTCCATTCAACACCTCAAGGCGGAACCATCCATAAATATGAGTTATCAGGAGGTAAAAGAGAATTCTTACGATTTTTAGGATGTTATTTGGGAACTTGCAAATTCTGCAATGACATTGAAGAAGCAACAGATTATTTAAGCAAAATAGAACTCAGCTCATAAAATCTCTTAATATCTAATAACAAATGAATATTTAAACTAGATATGTAGAGAATATTAAAATACCGAAAACCCTATAGATATAAGTACTTACAAATAAAAATGCTACAAAAGATAGAGAAATTTATTCATTAAGAATATTCTCTTAACAGGTAGGTTATAGTCATTCCAGAAATTTTGATTTTGACTAAAATCATTAGTTATTCTATGGAAAATGAATTCATAAAACCACTAAATTTTTACAATCAAAATGGATTGTCTTCTATAGCTAATAGTGATAAAAAAGAAATATTAAAAAAACATGATGATATCAATATAATTAAAAGCAACCACAAATTAAGAATTGGGCTGTATGGATGGTATTCAGTATGTACAACAAGTGAATTGAAAGATGGAGAATTATTCTTCTTCTCAATGTATGACGAGCCTCTAATTCTTTATAGAGATAAAAATAAGATTGCAAAATGTGTAAAAGATTTATGCCCTCATAGAGGAGCCTCTTTTTACGGAGGAGAGATTGTCGATGGAGAACTTGTTTGTCCTTATCATGGAGCAAGATTTTCAGCTAAAGGTCGCTGCACCAATCTTAATAAAATCACTTGCAGGCATATAGTAGATAGTAATTATGAAGATTATGCGAAGAAGATTCATCTATATCAATATAATTGTATAGAAAGAGATAATCACATATATATATATTATGGAGGTAAAGCTGTAACGAGCTTAGAATATTTACAGAGTTCAGAAAGATTATCCAATATAGAACTTGATACATATGGCTTTAATCTAAATGATTATGAGTTCGAAGAAGTAATTGTTGATTTCAAATGTGACTGGGCAAGAATTATAGAAAATCATTTAGATATTCTTCATATATTCTGGGTTCATGGAGACACAATTCCAGATAAAGACGTGAGTAAAAGTATATTAACTAGCTTTAAACAGCAATTAACAATAGAAGAGAATCAAATAGAGAGTAAATATATATATAGATCTTCAATTAACAAAGAATTCATCACAATAAAATATCTTCCTCCAGGCAGAATAATTATATATAAAGGAGAGCCAGATAAAGCTAGATACGTCCAGGTATTAGATCATATTCCTTTGGGATATAACAAAGCGCGAGTAATAGTTAGACACTATAGGAAATTCCTTAAGAACAATTTGATTAAGAATCTAATAATGTTTAAACAAGTTCAGAGAAATATTTTTTATAAAATATTTGATGAAGATTATATGATTTTAAAAACGCAGACATATAATCATAAAATGGGCTTTCTTAAGAGTGATAATATTAAATTATTGGGAGAAGATAGAATGATTCAATACTTCTGGAACTGGTATAAAGTTTCTGAGTTAAAGGACAAACCATGGCTTGATATATCAGATGCAAAGGAATCAATCAATGTTTATGATGAAATGATTCTAAAATACCCTCCTGAAATAAAGGATAAAATGAGAAAGAATAAGAGGCAATATCTATATAATATATTTATTAGAGCTATGATTCCCATAGGCTTACTAATTATAATTTTATAAATATCATAAAATAAATTATGAAGAAAGTAGATAGGCCAGCTTGGATTAATTGGGCATTTCTTATGATTTTCCTATATACATCATTTCAACTATTTAACTATTGGAATAATATTTTAAAGTGACAAAAGATCTAATCTGGTTTAGCTGTAGAAACTGCAATATAATAAAAAACAACAAACGTATTCTTGAAGATATAAGTTTTGATCTAAAACTTAATCAAAATACAATAGTTTTTGGTCAAAATGGTTCTGGAAAATCTACAATTTTAAGAATGATTTATAGATTTGAATATCCATTGTATCAAGAATCAAGCTATTTAAAATTATTTAATTCTACATTAATAAATGTTTTGCAACTCAGGAAGAAAATAGGTTACTTTTCTTTGGATATAATAAAAAGAATTTCTAAACATCAAAGAGTTTGTGATGTTATAGAGTCTGCCATTGAATATAAATATCAAAATAACTTAAGTCATAAATGTTCATCAGATAAAAAAAATAAAATCATGCTCATATTGGAAAAATATAACCTAACATCTATTAATTCACAAAAATTTCATCATTTATCTATAGGTGAACAAACACTAGTATTACTAATAAGAACAATCCTAAATAGTCCTAAGGTAGTACTACTAGATGAACCCTTTGCACATCTAGATCTAAAGTATAAATTAATCACCAATGAACTTATTAAGGATATAATGAACTCTGGTTGTAGTGTTGTAATGGTAACTCATGAATTATCAAACATATCAAAAGATTTTACTAATTGTATTTTAGTCAAGAATGGTAGAATAGTAAAACAAGGAACGCCAATTAAAATAATAAATAGTAAGAATATCAGTCATATTATTGATAAAGAAATTAATATAATAAAAACTAAGGATAGGTGGATTGTGAATTATTAAAGAGTTATTTAAAAATTAAAATTATAATAATAGTAGAAATTAATAAACCTAAATAAAGAGAATTTGAACCAAATACAAATGAATTTTTCACAAAATTTGAAGAACCGCATCTAGCACAAACCAACCTACCCCCAAGAGATCTGTCAGATATCAATTTAGTACTAAAACATCGCGAGCATTTCATTATAAAAATTTATTGTATTTTGATTATATATTTCATTATCAACTTCATTACTACTGAATATTTAATTATTTACTCAAAGAAAAAAATCAAAAGCCCTAAGCTTGAAGGATGTATAAAAAAAGCAGATCTTCGTAGCATTCAATACGCTGAATCAAGATTTGAAACTAATTGAGAACCTATTGCAATTAACAGCCTTTGTGTGCAATAATTGATAATAATTATCAATAAGAAAACTTTGGCTTTGATGAGTTATAGAAGATCTCATGAATCCCTTACTTCATCTGTAAGGATTGTTACAGGTCAATCTGTATTAATAGATCCGTCCTCAAGACCTAAAGGTACTTGCCTTGAAATCCTTCAAGGTATAGCAAGAGTATATTGCCCATGCGAAGAAACAGAAGGTATGACTCTTGCGTTTCTTCAATCAGGAGACCAATTGCGAACCGATAGGTTATGCAGTGAAGGAGTATGCGTAGAGGCACTTACAGAATTATGTTTTCATAGCAACGCCGACATAGCAGATAATGCTGGTTTTGATGCTGTAAACGAATGGACTTTGCAGCTCCTAAGAATAAGGCACCTAGGAAATGCGGAACAACGATTGCAAGCTCTTTTTGCTCTACTAGTTAATAGGCTTGGAAGAAGATGCGGTAATTGGTGTGAATTACCTTTTAGGCTAACTCATGAAAGAATCGGTGAGTTAATAGGTTCGACAAGAGTTACTTCTACAAGATTAATTTCAAAATTAAGAACAGCTGAATTATTGGTTGCTCCTATTGGGACGCAAACTCTAAGCCTATCCCCTACATTTATCGAAGAATCCCCCTTAACAACCTAAAATGAGCTGAAATATGACCTACTCTAATTCATTAATAGCTGACCTCACAAAAGAAGCTGTAAGACTTAAAAATAGATTAAAACATTTAATTTATCAATATTGGAATTCAAAAGATAGAACATTGAAAAGTCGTCTTATAAAGGAATCTATCTATATAAATGAAAGACTTAAGGAAATTAAAAATATATCTATAATTATAAATAAAAATAAGTTACCTAATTTATCCAATAATTTATTACAAGAAGTCTGTAATAGAAAATTATCTATATTATCTACAATTTAACTTATCAAATTATTATCTATCAACATAATTGAACTTGGGTCGTTTTTAGAGAATCTTACCTTACCTAAGATATGAGCAAATTCATCTTCAGATTTAATTTGGTCTTCTATAAATGGATCTAAAAATACATTGGTTCTTTCATCAGAACTTCTCTCAGCAAAAGAATATAACTGATGGATCGAAGTAGTTAAATCTGATTCCATAAGAAAAGAATCTGAAATTACCTCTTCAATAGAATCCCATTTATCTCGGGGTGAGGGTAAATCATGAAGAACTACAGAATATCCTCTAGAAATAAGATATTTGCAAAAACGATAAGAATGCTTATTCTCATTGATAGATTCCTTATAAAAAAACTCTGCAAATCCTCTCAGATCAATTTGTTCAAACCAGAGAGACATGGAAAGATAATTAATACTCGCTGTTCTTTCCAAATTTATGTGTAAGTAAAAGTTTTCAAGAAGATTATCTTCAATCTTCTGTGACATAGCCCTTCCTGAAGGACCAAACCTTACGGGAGTATCTGTCTGTGAAATAATTGACGGCATAGGAGTGATTTAGTTATGTACATATTATACAGCAAACTATAACATATATGCCGATGATCGAAAAATTGTTATTATGTCTCTTTAAATAAGCAGAAATCTAATGTTCAAATAGTATGAACAAAACTAAGTTAGTTTTATGCGTTCTGGTCCTGGATAAAGCAAGAAATTAGAATTTCTATTTAATTTAATAAAACAATTATCTCCTACCTGAGAAAACTGGTTCAAAGGTGATCTAACTCTTATGATTTTATCAAAGACTTTTATCTTGAGTATGAAGTATTCACCCAAGAATTCTTTTGATATTATCTGACAATCTCCATTTTTATCAATACTTACTAAAACAGATAAATCCGAAAAAGCAAAATGTGTATATTTTTGATTATTAAATTCTTTAGATAAATTAGAATTTAATAATAAATAATTAATAATATCTTTGTCTTTAATAAGACTAATTATGTTTTGCCTCACTATAAATTCATTAACAAATATAGTCTTAGGAGAATTAATTAATTCAATAGGTTTACTACATTGATGGATTTCACCATCATTCATAACTGCCACCTTATCGCATATAGCTAAAGCCTCCTCTGGATCGTGGGTAACTAGTAATCCTCCTGTGCCACAAGTCTTTAACAAGTTAGGCAGTTCGCTTCTTAATTTCAATCTAACCTGAAGATCTAAGCTGCAAAAAGGTTCGTCCAAAAGGATAAAAGATGTTCCAGGGGCCAAGGCTCTAGCTAGAGCTAATCTTTGTTTTTGTCCACCTGAAAGTTGATGTGGATACCTATCAAGAAAATGGGATAGTCCTAAGATTTCCAAAAGATAATGTGCTCTATCTATGCCCTCAGATGAACTTACTCCGAAAACTGTATTTTTCCATAAATTCAGATGAGGAAAGAGAGCATAGTCCTGAAAAACCATTCCAAATTGTCTATTTTCAGGAGGTATTAAGATACGTGATGAAGAAAGAACGTTTTGATCATAAGAAATGTATCCCATAGAAGGTGATTCAAATCCTGCTATAAGACGTAAGAGTGTTGTTTTACCGCATCCAGATGGTCCTAGCAAACCCAGCAATTCGCCTGATTTAACTTTTAAATTAATTGATTTAAGTACCCATTCTTGATGGTTATTTGAATATGAATGGCAAAGGTCCTTAATAATTAGTGTATTGCCTATCAATGTAATTTCCTTCTTGTAAAATAAGTATTAAGAAAAAATATAATATATATTACATAAATAATATACATAATACATTTCTATTATATATAATTATCAATGAGAAAGGAAGAGACAGTAAATTATCTAATCAATAAATTAGAAAATTTATACCCCAAACCACCTATTCCTTTAGATCATACCAATTCATATACATTCTTAATAGCTGTTCTATTAAGTGCTCAATCTACAGATAAAAAAGTAAATGAAATAACACCTCCATTATTTAGAGAAGCTGACAATCCTAAAGATATGACTAAATTAGGAGAAAAAAAAATCCTTAAACACATTAAACAGATTGGTTTATGTAATCAAAAGGCAAAAAACATTTTCCTCTTATCACAGATATTAGTTGAAAAGCATAATAGTTTAATTCCTAATAATTTTATCGATCTTGAGAGATTACCAGGAGTAGGACATAAGACAGCTAGTGTTGTTTTAGCTCAAATATACAAAATACCTACATTTCCGATCGACACCCATATTCATCGTTTAGCTCAGAGATGGGGCTTGACATCTGGAACAAATGTCAAACAAACTGAAAAAGACCTTAAGAAAATATTCCCGGAGAATCTTTGGAATAAACTCCACCTTCAAATAATATATTTTGGCAGAGAATTCTGTACGGCAAGAGGATGTAATGGTAATACTTGTGAAATATGCCAAACATTATTCCCTAATAGAAAAGAACCATTTAATCACAAAAAAGCCTGACAATTAATAGAATAAACTTTAAATTGAAATTTAACAATGAAAATTGGGATCTCTGGTGCTACAGGCAAAACAGGTTACAGAATTGTTGAAGAAGCTATTAAGGGAGGTCATGCCGTTAAACAGTTGATTAGGAAAGATTCAACAATCAAAAAAGACTTAAAATCAAAAAATGTAGAAAGAATAAATATATTTGACGAAAAATCTATTGACAATGCATTACAAGGGCTAGATGTTTTAATTATTGCGACAGGCGCCAGACCAGCTATTGATTTAACAGGACCAGCAAGGATTGACTATAAAGGTGTCGTTTCTCAAGTAAATAGCTGTAAAAGGGTTGGGATTAAAAGAATTATATTAGTAAGTTCCTTATGTACTGGAAAGTTATTTCATCCTCTAAATTTATTTGGATTGATATTGATATGGAAAAAATTAGGAGAAAATCACCTAAAAAACAATTGTGCCGAATGGTCAATTATTAGACCTGGAGGACTAAAAGAAAATGAAGACATTACAAATGAGAATATTCTTTATACATCTGAGGACCTACAATTTGAAGGATCTATACCTAGAAGATTGGTGGCTAAATGCTGTGTAAATATTATATCTGAACCATTAACCTTTAATAAGACAATAGAAATTACAAGTTCTCCTACTAATAAAAAAATTAATCTTAAAAAAGCTTTAGGAGTATTATAAAATAAATAAAAACAATCTAGATGGAAGTCAATTCAAAGATAGATGCTTTACAGCTTATGCTTTCAGACTTAAGAACCAGGAATGAACATGTCAGACATAAAGCAGCATTTAAGGGTTGTCAGCCTGAATTCCAAATTCTGGTTAGCAGACTGATTAAACAATTAGAGCAAGAACTGCTTCAAGAGAAACAAAATATAAATAATTAATAAATAAAATTATGTAATACCTCTTATATCTTTATATAAAATATCTTTAATAAATTATTAGAGTTATTATTGATATAAAATTATAAAAATATGAATAATACCAAGAAAAATCTAATACTTAGAAATTTTGCTAATTTATTAACAATATCAAGGATTATTCTATGTTTACCATTAATATTATTTCTTTATAAAGGATACTTAATTACTTCATGGATATTGATTATTATAATTTCATTGACAGATATAATAGATGGTTATTTAGCAAGAAAGAGTAAAATAAAGAGTTCATTTGGAGCAGCTATAGATCCTTTGGCTGACAAATTAGTCTTAATCACATTAATAATGTGGCTAATAAAGGAAAGTACTCTTCCTTTCTGGGCGGGCATAGCATTGATATATAGGGAGTTTACAATAACAGCCTTTCGCGGGAATAATGATTCTGGTCTACCCGCAAATAAGATCGCAAAGATTAAAACTTCTTTACTATTTATAGGGATAATATTGTTATATTGCCCTCTAAGAATAAAAATATTTAATATCGAAATAATTTACATTGGATATATATTTTATTATTTAGGTTTAGTATTAGCTTATATCTCTGCCTATAAATACTTTAAGATATAACTATTGTTTATATTAATCTAACATAAAGTCATTGTAATAACTATCTTTTAATCCTTCAGAGATTGAGATCTTTGGTCTCCAATTTAAATCGTTCATTATTCTTGATATATCTGTGTAATAATGCTTAAGTCTAAAAGGAAATTCCTTCCTTTCATTTATATTTAATCCTTCCCTTTTAAAATACTTTATTTTTAAACTAGAGACATTAATATTACAAAGAGAAGAACATATTTCTAATATACCATTTATAGTTATGGCGTTTCTACCACTACAATTATATATTTTGTTATTAGATCTATCAGTGATTATCGAAGCAAGTACAGCATCTGACAAATCAGATACATGTCCTAATTGATAAATTAAATTACCATCCTCAGGAATAGGGATTTCTAATCCATTCTTTATTCTTGAAAAGAACCAATTCTCTATATTATTATAGTTTCCTGGACCATATATATATGTTGGTCTAAAGCTAGTAAAGGTAATTTGTTCATTAATTAGCCATTCTTCTGTTTCGGCTTTCCCATAATGTCTACTATTAGGATCCAGTTCTGATCTTTCTGTTAAGGGCAACTCATACGAATCTTTATATACTCCAGCTGAACTAATATAAATATATTTTTCTTTAGGAATGTTTATTTTCGCAAACAGATCCTTAGTTTGGTTTAAATTTCTACCAGAAGAATCAATAACAAAATCATAATCTTTGCCAATAAGCTGAGTTAAATCTTTATCGCTATTCCTGTCACCCTTAATGAAATCAACATTTAAGGGTGGTTTCACATTACCTCTTGTAAAAACAGTTACCTGATAATGATTTTTTAGTAATTTTTCGACGATACTTTTGCCAACAAATCTAGTACCGCCCATTAGTAAGATTTTCATTTTCCTTAAGATCTAAAAACAAATGAATGAAAAACTATAACATATACTTAATATCATTAAATCACTAAATAATATATACTCAAATGGATATCATACCAGCAATTGATCTTTTAAATGGTAAATGCGTCAGATTAACAAAGGGAAACTATAATAAAGTCAAAGACTTCTCCCAAGACCCTTTAGAAAAAGCAGTAGATTGGATGAATAAGGGGGCTAAAAAAATTCATATTGTTGATTTAGACGCTGCTAGAACAGGAGAACCTCATAATAATAATGTTATATCTAGGATTATTCATAATTTAAATATCCCTATTCAAATAGGTGGTGGTATAAGAAGTCAGAAGAGGGCCTCAGAACTACTAGAGAAAGGGGTTTCAAAAATTATTTTAGGAACTATAGCTATTGAAGACCCTGCATTGGTTAAAGATTTATCAGATCAATATCCAAATAGAATTTTAGTTGGTATAGATGCTTTGAAAGAAAAAGTTGCTACAAGAGGCTGGTTAGAAAATTCAAATAAAAATGCCAAAGATCTTCTTATGGAATTTTCTTCTCTTAATTTGGCAGGCTTTGTAATAACTGACATTGACAAAGACGGGACTCTAAATGGACCTAATTATAATTTCTTTGAGAAATTGATCGATCATACTTCATTACCTATAATAGCTTCAGGAGGAGTTTCATCATTAAATGATTTACTTAGACTAAGAAAATATGAGCCTAAAGGCATGGAGGCAGTTATTGTAGGCAAAGCCTTATATGAAAAAAAGTTTACTCTTGATGAAGCTCAAAATCTTATGAATAAAAAGATATAAATATATAAAGAATATTCTTTGTATTTAAATAAATAAAAGTTCTTAAAATATAGACTGGTTTTCAATAGTTTAATAAGTTAAATTTAAAATATAAATTTAAAATCTACTTTGAATAAATTAAGCCAAAAACAAATTTTGCTTTTGGCTCCCAATCTAATAGGTGAGTCTCTAGCACTAAAACTAAACACTCAAACTGAGGCTTTCAATACACAGCTTTCAGAAAATGACCTTTATAGAAAGCCTTCTCTAATAATATGGAATATATTTAATATAAACTCATTAGAAATCTTACGCTTAGAAATACATAATCTTAAAGAGAGGTGGAAGCCAATACCAGTTCTAATATTAGTTTCAGGAGAAAGTAAATTCACATATAATGACCTCCTATCTTTAAACTGTGAAGGATTACTAATAGATCCTTCTGTTGATAAATTAATTAAATCAATTGAAACTATTGAAAAGGGAGGGAGAGTATTTGAATCAAATTCAAACGAATTAAATTCTTCAACAATTACAAGAAGATTTAGTATTTCTCAAAGAATTCTCTTACAAGGTCTAAAACAAATTGATTATCAAATAAATAACCTTAGTATCCTAAAATCAAATAAAAACTTAAATGCAATAAATAATTTTATTCTTAAAGGGAGAATAAGAGAATTATCAACTGCAAAGACTTTACTGGTCTTCATATGGGGTTCGCCTACTATCGAACCATCAGAACTAATCAAGAACAACTCATCAATAACTAAAGAGCTAAATTCATATCAAAAATCAACAATTTTCCTTGATCAAACTGATTCACTCAAAACTTGGGCAATCATTAATAAAAATCTTTTAGACAAATTCATTATAAAAGATGTTCTTTTATCGCCAGACTTATTAGCACTTAGTTCCTTACAAGAAAAGCATTTGAATAAATTATTTAAAGCATTAATTAAGCAATTAGATGATCTGATCCTGAATCTATCATCAGAATCTTCAGAAAATAACGATTTTCAATACAAAGACAAATGGGAATCCTTCCATAAAGAGCTCCTAAATGAGACTGTCAGAAACATGTCAGAAAGTTATACAAGGTTATATAAAGATGGTGAATCAGTTTCTCTTACAGATGAGGTTTCTAGAATTGCTGATTTTTTAGAACCAGATTATGAAATGATAAGTGAGTTTTGCTTCTTAGATCCTATAATCAAAAACAAACCAATTCATAAAGATGGTAAATATATTGCGATATATGAGTCTGAGGCCTTCTTTTATTTAGAAAAGATCATATCAAACTGGATAATACGAAAATCTAATATAATTGCCTCAGAGTTTCTAAATATATCTTCTGATTGGCCGGAATTCCGAAAATACATGTTTAAAGATTGCTATTACTCTACTAGAAACTTTGAACGTTTTAGGAATAATCTAAACAATATTAATAGATTGAATAAATATATATATTTACCTATTCAACTTTATGAAAGTAAAAGAGAATTATTTAATATAAAAGAAGGCGAAATAATTAAATCATACCTTTCTGAGAATAGAGAATCAGACATAAAGAATCTTGAGTGGATTCAACAGCAAGTTACCCTTTTAGTCGAGATAAAAGATGCTCTTGCCCCTCAAGTTCAAATGGCAGTTAAATATATAGGAAATCTTATAGTTCTTTTACTAACAAAAATACTTGGGAGAGCAATTGGTCTTGTCGGTAAGGGTATTGCTCAAGGGATGGGAAGAACTCTTAGCAAGTGAATAATCTATATAATTTTTTTAACTATAAAAAAGTGCAAAATATAATAAGCAAATTCATAATATCAATTTTAATTGTTATACTTTCTGCTTCCTCTTGCTATGGCGCCAGAGATAGCAATAGTTATGACGGCAATATATTCCCAATATATGCAGGTAATGGCTCAATAGTTCCCCCATCAATATCTCTAAGAGAAAGTCTTTCACAAAACAGAGTAAGTTTATTATTCTTTTATCTTGATGACAGCTCAGATAGTAAATATATGGCTCCAATAATATCAGCCATTGATTTATTATGGGAAGACAAGCTAGAGATTCTGGCATATACAATAGATGATCTAATAGATGTTGAAACAGAAGATAAAAAGGAGCCTTCTTTTTATTGGAATGGCTTAATTCCTCAAACAGTTTTAATCGATAAAGAAGGTCAAATCATCTTTGATCAAAATGGACAAGTAAATATAGACGAATTAAATAAATATATAAGTCTATCTACAGGATTCCCAGAACCAGATTATAATTTCACAATAGAAAGTTACAATGAATTTAATAGTGAACTATCTAACGAGGATTATAATAGATCAAGATAACATAAATTTATAATGACAATAATAATAATATCACTGGGAATATTTATTTCAATACTTATCTGTATAGAATTAGCTTATTTAATAATACCTAATTCACCATTAGTTATAATACCTATAAAGTCAGAAATATTAGATTCATCTGATAAAAAAATTAAATATTCCTGTACATTCAAGATTATCAATACAAGTAAATATAAGGAAATAATGATACCAGATATAAATATTAGTCCTGAATTAATTAATAATAGATATAGGCATAAACTAGATTATGAATTTCAAATATCTATAATTGAATCTAAATATAAAAATAATTATTGGGACACACAAATCATTCCAAACCTTTCATCAATAACTATTAAAATTGATTTGTCTTTATTTAATTCTAGGCTGATTAATCTTACATCAATTAATGATATTTGGCTTAAGGTTCTTTGGAGCAATTATGGTCCATTTGGTCGATTAAATAGAGAAGATTGTTATTTAATAACTAATCCATATGAAAATTTAAAAAGTAATACTATTAATATTGATAATATTAATAGTAATTCTAATTATGAAGTTTTTACAGTAAAGACACATTTACTAGGTGTATTTGACGACCCTGTGAAAACTATAGAGAATTACACTAAGGACTTCTTAAAACCTGGAGATATCATAACGATTGGAGAATCACCCTTAGCTATAATGCAAGGACAATACAATAATTATCAGAACATAAATTATAATATTATAACTAGATTATTATGTAGAGGTTTTAATCCAAAAAGTAGCCTTGCTACAGCCTGTGGAATGCAATCACTTATAAATGAAGTAGGATCTTCTAGGGTGATTATCTCTCTTATAATCGGGAAGCTATTTAAATTTATAGGAATCAAAGGGGTTTTCTACAGATTATCTGGTTATCAATCATCTTTAATAGATGATATAAGTGGGACTATTCCACCATATGATAAAACTATTGTTTTAGGACCTAAAAATATTAACAGTTTCTGCAAATCAATAAAAGAGAATTTAAATATTGATATAGCAATTGTTGATGTTAATGATCTTGGTAAGGTAAAAATACTTAGTTCCAATAAAGAATGTGACAGAAATATTGTTTATCAAGCTTTGTCTAATAATCCCGCAGGCAATTCAAATGAGAAAACTCCTATAGTAATAATTAGGCCTAAGAAAATAAATAAATGATTTAAACAAATGGTATTAAATAAACTTTCTAAGCTAAACAATGAAATCTATTCTGAAAGACTCAAAGTAAAACATATAAAGTATCTAACCAATAAAAATATTATAAATAAAAAAAATTGGTTGATTAATATGTCAATACAGTCTTCATTTGAAGGCTTTTATAATCTTCTTGAATTTCTTAACAGGAAATATATTAGGGTTTCAGTAGCAATAGAAAATAATAATATCATTGGTTATATAACATTTCTGCCCTATAACAGAAAATCTACAAGCATTTTAATCTCTATTCCTGAGATAATTATTAATAATCCTGTTACTACAGATTTTACAATATATAAATCTCTAATCCAACATGTAATTGATCAAAATAAATCGATTAAGAGCTTATTATTATTTGCTCCTGAATCTAATGATAAACTAATAACCGCTTCTAGAGAGCTAGGATTCCAGCCGATAAAGACTTTGAGAAGATGGCAAAACAAAACATTGGATCTTAACAAGGAAAATGAATGCAAAGATAATCTAGATAATTTGTTATGGCAATCAATAAATAAAAATAATATTAATTCCGCCTGGAAACTAAATCAATCAAATGAGACCCCTTTTCTAAGAGAGATTATTGAAATAGAACCATCAGACTTATTAGATAGGATGCATGGTTCTAGCTCATTATTATCAGACAATTCAAGGGTTTTGAAAGAATCTATTCTAGGAATATTATATCATCCAAATTATAAAAATTCACACATTTATAATCTAATAAGAGATTTAGCTATCGATCATAGAATCAAAGATAAAATAATTCCTAAAATATCTGAATTATTTTTGAACAACCCTTCGTCAATTATCCAAATATCTAGTAATGATGAATATCTCAATGATATTCTTGATAAAAACAATTACATTGAAAGAGAAAGTCATGTACTTCTTGTAAAATCAATCCTAAATAGACAAGTTGTTAATAAATCAATATTTGATAAAACAAATATTCGATCTTTTTTTGGAGAAGAAGAACCACCTACATTACCTCAACCCTTACCTATTAATTATTAATAATGAAATATGGCAAATAATTCTTCTAAGGGTCTTTTAGCTCTTGATGTTGGAAAAAAAAGGATTGGTATTTCCTATTGTGACCAATTAAGAATATCAATTTCTATACTTCCTACATTAATAAGAGATAAAGAGCACAAGGAGATAGCCCTAATTAAAAAATATATAGAAGAAAAGAGAATAGGTAAACTACTAATTGGGTTACCTCTTAATGATAAAGGCGAAATCACAAAACAAGCTATTGATTGCAAAAATTACTCCGAAATTATTTCTAAAAACATAAATATCCCTTATGAATTTGTTAATGAACATAGTAGCTCCTGGGAAGCACAGCAAAGATTTAATATAAAACGTGACAAATCAGGCGATATAGATGGATTTTCCTCTTATATTATTTTAGAACAATGGATCAAAGAAAATCCAGAATAATTTGATATAATATAATTTAAATAATATAAATAAATAGTTTAAATTGAATATGAAAGAAATGAATTACGAAGACCAATCAGATGTACCTACTCTTATGCTCAGAGACTCAAATAATAATGAACTCTTATGTTATTTAGAACAAATTGTAGCTATCAATAATATAGAATATGGTCTCTTAACTCCTATAGATACTCCAGTTACTCTGTTCAAGTTAAATGATAATGATGATCCTGAATTAGTAAAGACATTAGAGAAGAATGAATCTATCCTTAATGTTGCCGATGTAGTACTTCAAGAGCACGATTTAAAACTAGTAAGGTCTGCAGTTACATTAACAGTTTCTGGAGAACTTGAAGAACCTATTAGTGAAGAGCTAGAAGAGGATCCGTTAGATGATGAGACTGAGACTTACGAACTATTGGTTAATTTTAAAGTAAATGATAATGAATATGGACTTTATATCCCTACAGATCCATTCTTTATTGTTGGTAAAATAAATGATCAGATTGCTACTCTAGTTGAGGATGAAGAGTTTGATAAAATTCAGCCTATTATAGAAAATGAATTAGAAGAAAGAGATAAATAAGAATGAAAGATTTTCTCAAGCCAGACTGGGATTGTGAAATGCCAATCTATGAAATAAACTTACAAGAAATAGAAAAAGTTGGCATAAAATCTCTTATCCTGGATCTTGATGGAACATTAATTTCCAGAAACTCAATCAATCCTAGTCATCTAGTTAAAGATTGGATAAAAAATGCAAAGAAAAAGTTTTCGATTCACATATTAACTAATAATCCATATAAGAAACGAGTAGAAATAATTGCCAATAATCTTGAAATACCATTCACTTTTCGCGGTCTAAAACCCAGAAGGAAAACTGCCCTTAAAATAATAAAAAATTTTAATATAAATAATAGAGCTATAGCAATCGTAGGAGATCGAATATTTACAGATGTTTTATTAGGAAAAAGATTAGGATTATTTACAATATTAGTGAAATCATTAGATGATAATGGAAACGCAAGAAAAAATAATTATATACAGTTTACTGAGAAATTTTTAGCATCATTAATAACTACTTAAAAGACATGACAATCTGGGTAATAAAAATTGGGACTAGCATTTTAAGGGATCGAAATAATATGTCTACAGAGGAAATCATTGATGCATACTGTAAATCAATTTCTCAATGTATGAATGAAGGCAATAAAGTTGTTCTTGTTTCTAGTGGTGCAGTTGGTATCGGTTGCCAAAAGTTAGATTTAATCCATAGACCAAAAGAGATTACATCCCTTCAAGTATGTGCAGCAGTAGGTCAGGTTGAGCTCATGTCTATATATGAAGATAAAATGAGTAAATATGGCATAAAAACTGCTCAAATACTTTTGACAAGAAAAGATTTGAGTACAAGATCTTGCTATAAGAATGCTTCTATGACGATCAAAAAAATTATGGAATGGGGAATTTTAGCAATAGTAAATGAAAACGATACTGTCTCAAATGAAGAACTCCTTCATGGAGACAACGATACACTATCGGCATTAGTTTCTTCTGCCATCTCAGCACATCAATTAGTACTCCTAACTGACATTGATAGACTTTATTCTGAAGACCCAAAAACAAATATTAATGCCGAACCAATATCAGACGTAAGGAACAAAAATGAATTATTAAGTATGAAAGATTCTTCAATAAACTCTCTTACCAACACCTGGGGTACTGGAGGTATAGCAACAAAACTCTCTGCTGCACAAATTGCCACAGAAAGCGGAACTGTAGTTCAATTAGCCGATGGAAGAAATCCAGAGTCATTAGCATCAATATTCAAAGGTTCAAGAGGAGGGACAGTTTTTCATCCAAACCCAAAACCAATGACAAATAAAAAGAGTTGGCTTTCATATGCAATAGTACCTTTAGGGGCAATAACATTAGATGAAGGAGCATGCAAAGCAATAAAAGATAAAGGAGCCTCATTATTACTAGTTGGGATAAAAAAGGTTTCAGGGAATTTTGGATCTAATCAGCCAGTTCAAATCCTAAATAATTTTGGGGATGAAATAGCTAAAGGTATTAGTTCTTTGAGCAGTGATAAGATTAAAGCTTCTATACAAAATTCTAATTCCAATAATCGATCAATAGTTGTAGTGCATAGAGATGTATTAGTCATAACTAGTGACAAATAATCTCAATAAATAACCAGGTAAAAAATTATGTTATTAAGTCAATTAATTGAAATACTAAAAACAAAAACATCAAGCATAAAAGAATATGAAATTAAGAATAATCGAAAGATAGAATCATGCGGATCATTACTTGATGCACAAATAGGACAAATAACTTTTATAGAAACTAAAAATAAATTATTTAATAAGCTATCAGAAACTAGAGCCACTGCAATAATAATTCCAGACATTCAAGATATCGTTAATATAGTTAAAACAAAAGGTATATCATATATAATTTCAACCGATCCAAGGCTTTTATTTGCTATTACTCTAAATATAATAAATAATCAATCTAAAAAAGACAGAATAATAGATAAAGATGCCTCTATAAGTAAGACATCAATAATTGGATCCAATTGTTATATTGGACCAAATGTATTTATTGGTGAAAACACCTCAATTGGAGAAAATAATATAATTTATCCAAATGCCGTAATATCGGACGATGTCAAAATTGGTGATAACAACATCATCTATTCTAATTGTGTAATAAATAATAATTCGATTATAAATAACAATTGTATTTTTCATCCGAATTGTGTAATTGGATCTGATGGATTTGGTTTTGTTCCAACAAAAAAAGGATGGTATAAAATGCCTCAAACAGGTAATGTCTTAATTAAAAATAACGTCGAAATAGGTAGTAACAGCTGTGTCGATAAACCAACTGTAGGCTCAACGATTATCGGAGAAGGGACTAAAATAGATAATCTTGTTCAGATTGGTCATGGGGTAATTGTGGGTAAAAATTGCGCATTTGCTTCTCAAGTTGGTATAGCTGGTGGAGCTATTATTGGGGATAATGTAATTTTGGCGGGTCAGGTAGGAGTTAATAATCGAGTAAAAGTAGGTAATGGAGTAATTGCAAGTTCTAAGTGCGGAATTCATGCTGATATTAAAGATGGAGAAATAATAAGTGGTTTTCCTGCTATTTCTAATAAATTATGGTTACGATGTTCAAGCTACTTCAAAAAATTACCTGAATTAAATAAATTAATTAGAGATCTTAATAAGGAGTAGATTTGTAAAAACTTGATTTAAATAATGAAAAGATACGAACTTGTACTTCTTCCTGGGGATGGAATAGGTCCTGAAATAATGAAAGCAAATGAGATTGTATTAAAGAAAATATCTAATTTATTTGGAATCAATATATCAACGAAGGAATGCCCCTTTGGAGGAAATGCCATTGAAAAGCACAACAAACCTTTACCTTATTCGACACTAGAGGAATGTAGAAATTGTGATGGAATCTTATTGGCAGCAGTTGGAGATTATAAATTTGATTCACTACCAAGAGAAATAAGACCAGAAAGTGGATTATTAAAATTAAGATCCGAACTAGATCTATTTGCAAATATAAGACCTATTAAGATAAGAGAGTCTTTGATAAATTCAAGCCCTATAAAAGAAGAAATAATAAAAGACATTGATTTAGTTGTGATAAGGGAACTTACGAGCGGAATTTATTTTGGGAAGCCAAAAGGAAGAATCAGAACAAATGAATATATTAAAGCTTTCAACACAATGTCATATACAGATTTAGAAATAGAAAGAATTACAAATATTGCTATAAAGATTGCAAATAAAAGAATGAATAGAATATGTTCTGTAGATAAAGCAAACGTTCTTGATGTAAGCCAATTATGGAGAGAGAAAGTAACGGAGATCTGTGAGAAGAAGGGAAATATTTCATTATCACATATGTATGTAGATAATGCTTCAATGCAACTTATAAAAGATCCTAAGCAATTTGACGTTATTCTTACTGGTAATTTATTTGGAGATATTTTAAGCGATGAAGCTTCTATTCTAACTGGCTCAATAGGGATGTTACCATCCGCTTCACTAGGAGAAAAAGGACCAGGATTATTTGAACCGGTCCATGGTTCAGCCCCCGATATAGCTGGCTCAAATAAAGCCAATCCGCTTGCAATGATTCTTTCAACAGCAATGCTTTTCAGAGATGGATTAAATGAGTATGAAATTGCTGAGAATATAGAAAAGGCTGTTGACTCTGTTTTAAAAAGTAATTATAGGACCATTGATATATCTGAAGAAAATAAGAAAATTTTAGGATGTATAGAGATGGGAGAAAAAGTTGCTAAAAATTTAGAATAAAAATAAATAATAAAAAACTCAACATTTAATTTGATAATTGGTCATGTTACCTGTCAAAATCTTCAAGTAGGTACAAATTGTTAAGATGTCAAAACTTCATCCCGTAGTTGCTGTAACTGGCTCATCTGGAGCTGGAACAAGCACTGTCAAAAGAGCATTCGAACATATTTTTGCAAGAGAAGATATTGTCCCAGCAGTAGTAGAAGGAGACAGCTATCACCGATTTGAAAGAACCCCAATGAAAGAAGCTATGGCATCAGCCTTAGCAAAAGGGGAAAACTTCTCACACTTTGGACCTGAAGCGAATCTTTTTGACAAATTGGAAGAACTTTTTAAGATTTATGGAAAAACTGGGGGAGGTAAAAAAAGATATTATCTACATAGTCCTGAAGAAGCAGAAGAGCATAATTTAAGATTAGGAACTTCTTTAGATCCTGGACAATTTACACCCTGGGAAGATATTCCAGATGGAACTGATTTACTTTTTTATGAAGGTCTGCATGGCGGAGTAGAAGGTGATGGATATAACGTGGCTAAATTAGCTGATTTATTAGTAGGAGTAGTTCCTATAACAAATTTAGAATGGATTCAAAAGATTCATAGAGATAATGCTGAAAGAGGCTATTCCGCAGAAACTATAGTTGAGACTATTTTAAGAAGAATGCCAGATTATATAAATCATATTTGTCCACAATTCAGTAAAACTGATATTAACTTCCAAAGAGTTCCTACAATAGATACTTCAAATCCTTTTATCTGTAGAAATATTCCTACTCCAGATGAGAGTTTTGTGATTATTCATTTTAGAAAGGGTGCAAGAGAGAAATGGGGGATTGATTTTCAATATCTATTGGGAATGATTCATGATTCATTTATGTCTAGCCCAACAAGCATAGTAGTTAATGGAGGTAAAATGGGGTTTGCTATGGAATTAATACTAACTCCTATAATTCATAAAATGATTGAAGAAAAGAAAAAAGCATATAGCAAAAAATAACTCAAAAAGGTAGGTCCATTTAAGATTATATGAACTGAAGGGTAAGGTTTTTATGTAATTTAAATTTTCAAAAATACCTATGTAAAGACTACTTTTGTCATAACAATCAATCTCAAGGTTAAAATAAGAATAAAAATTCACGCTTCATAAGGTTAAAATAGGAAAAGCATAAACTTTTTAAAGTGTCTCTCTTTGATTGGTTTGCCGCAAGGCGAAAAGGACAATTTGTTGGGAAGGTCTCTCAGGAAAATGATGAGAGCGATGGATTGTGGGTCAAATGTTCTGAATGTTCACAAGTTGTTTATAGAAAAGATTTGATATCAAATGCAAATGTATGTAGCAATTGTGGTCATCACAATCGAATAAACAGTGCAGAAAGGATTGAATTAATAGCTGATAAAGACTCCTTTATTCAAGAAGACAAGGAATTAAGTCCTACAGATCCCCTAGGATTTAAAGACAGAAGAGCCTATGCCGATAGAATAAGAGAAAGTCAGTTAAATACTGGTCTTAAAGATGGAGTAGTTACAGGAACTTGCACAGTTGAAGGAATACCTCTAGCCCTAGCCGTTATGGACTTTAGATTTATGGGAGGTTCAATGGGATCAGTCGTTGGGGAAAAAATAACAAGGATTATTGAGAAAGCTACTGAGAAAGAATATCCAATACTTATAGTTTGCGCCTCTGGTGGTGCAAGAATGCAAGAAGGAATGCTTAGCCTTATGCAAATGGCCAAGATTTCTGGAGCTCTTGAACGACATAGAGCGAAAGGACTTCTTTATATGCCTTTACTTACTCATCCAACAACCGGAGGAGTAACAGCAAGTTTTGCAATGCTTGGAGATCTTATTCTTGCAGAGCCTAAAGCATTAATTGGGTTTGCAGGTAGAAGAGTAATTGAACAAACTCTTAGAGAAAAATTACCTGAGAATTTTCAAACGGCGGAATATCTATTAGAACATGGATTTGTAGATAGTATTGTTAATAGAAAAGAACTAAAATCGACATTATTTAAGATACTTAAACTTCATGGACTTTCTCCTATATCAAATTTAATTTCTAATTAATGTACATATTTATAAAAAAATTATGCAAGATAGTTGTTCTTATAATTTTTTTAGGTTTTATACCCTCATCGGTATTTGCTATTGATAATGACAATTGGATAAAAGTTCAAAAACAAATTTATGGTGAACAAGAATGGAATAAAACAAGTGTTGAAGTTTTAGAACAGAAAAAACTATCTGTTTTAACAAGATTTCTGTCCAATTCTAAAAACGAAAAGAAATACAATGGAGAACAATACTATCTAATGAATATTGATTGTGATAAAGGTAAATATAAAGATTTAAAAGTTAATGGATCTATTAAAGAATATGCAACATGGGAAACACCAAAAAATGACAAGCTTATTACAGATATAATTGACCAGAGCTGTAATTATGCTTTTCCAAATTAAATATTAAATCTATGGCTACAAATAAAATTAAAGTTGCAATAGCAGGAATTGGATTTGGGAAGAAAGTTCATATGCCTGCTTTAGAAAATTGTGAAGAATTAGAATTAACAGGTTTATATCATCCAACGAAGAAAATATCAGAATTAAATATTACAGATCCAAAGATAAAGATGTTTAATAATTGGGATGATTTAATTACCTCTTCCGAGATACAAGCTCTAATAATAGCTACTCCACCTTCTATACGATTTAAGCTTGCCCAAGAAGCCATAGCAAAAGGTAAGCATCTTCTTTTAGAAAAACCTGTTTGTTTAGAAGCCTCTCAAATAAAAACTCTTCAGAAACAAGCAATATTAACAGGAGTATCTGTTGGAGTCGATTTTGAATATAGAGCGGTCCCAATCTTCAAACAGGCAAAAATGGTAATAGATAATGGGCTACTAGGCAAAATATGGATGGCAAAATTAGATTGGATCATGAATAGTAGGGCTGATGAAACAAGAGAATGGAATTGGTATTCACAAGAACAAGAAGGAGGGGGAGTTCTTGGTTCTTTAGGTACTCATGCATTTGACATTCTTCATTGGTTAATAGGAAAAACCTCTAAAGCTTCGGGAATATTATCAACATCAATAAAAAAGCGACGAGACAGAAATTCTAATAACGATAAAGAAGTTACTAGCGACGATGTATGTTTCGCAAACTTAGAGTTATTAAACAAGGCAAATGATTCTAAAATACCTACTCAAATATCATTATCATCTATTTCCAGAAATGGTAGCGGATTTTCTCTAGAAATATATGGTAGTGAGGGGTCATTATCTCTTGGGAGCGATAATCAAAAAGATTATGTTCATGGGTTTGGTTTATGGGTATCTCAAAAAAATAATGGTCTGAAAAAAATTGAGCCTAACGATGAATTTTTATTTAAAAGAACATGGTCGGATGGAAGGATTGCTCCTGTCGCAGCAATACAAAAAGAGTGGGCAGAAAGTATAAGAAACAAATCACCAATGATACCCGGACTAACAGAAGCATATATAAGTCAATCAGTATGCGATGCCATTAAAGAATCATCTTTAACAGGTATTTCTCAGACCATAAAATTCTAAAACCAATCAAAAAGAGTAGTTTTTACTCCGAAGTATAAAATAATACGTAAAATAGCAACATTATGGCTCCAAAAAAATTAGACAATCTGAAAAAATGACACATCAATAACAAATCCAAGTAATGGCTCTTAATTATTACAAAGAAGAACTTAAATCAACCGCCAAAACCCTTGCATCTCCAGGTAAAGGTATCCTCGCTGTCGACGAATCTACACAAACAGTGGGCAAGAGGCTTGCGTCTATAGGTGTTGAGAACACAGAGGCTAATAGACAAGCATACAGAGGGATGCTTTTTACCACTAACAACTTAGGGAATTATATTAGTGGGGCAATCCTTTTTGAAGAGACTCTCTACCAAAACCACTCTGATGGTGAGCCTATGGTTAAGAAATTAGCCAAACTTGGAATAACACCTGGAATCAAAGTAGACAAAGGTCTAAGACCTCTACCAGGAGCTAATGACGAGGAAACTTTTTGTTCAGGTCTTGATGGATTGGTTGAAAGAGCTGCTGATTATTATGCTCAGGGAGCAAGATTTGCTAAATGGAGAGCTGTTTTACAAATTACTGATGCTGGCAGCCCAACCAAGCTATCTATTCAAGAAAATGCTTGGGGATTAGCAAGATATGCTAGATCAGTACAAGAGTCAGGTCTTGTACCAATTATTGAGCCTGAAATTTTAATGGATGGAAATCATTCAATAGAAAAAACTGCAAAAATCCAAGAAGAAGTAATTAAGAATGTATATATGGCTTGTCAAGCAAATGGAGTGGTTCTAGAAGGGACATTGCTTAAGCCTTCAATGACTGTTCCTGGTGCTGATTGTCAAGACAAAGCCGATCCAAAGAAAGTTGCTGAATTAACAATCAGAACAATGGAAAGATGTGTTCCAGCTAGTGTACCTGGTATAGTTTTCTTATCTGGTGGATTAAGTGAAGAAGCTGCATCTGTATACCTAAATCTTATGAATTCTATTAATAGGAAGGCGTCATGGAATGTATCATTCTCTTATGGAAGAGCATTGCAACATTCTTGCTTAAAACAATGGAAAGGATCAGACATTGAAGCAGGACAAAAAGCCTTAATTGCAAGAGCACAAGCAAATTCCGAAGCAGCTCAGGGCAATTACGTCACTGGATCTCAGCCTTCATCTGATGAAGCTCTATTTGTTGCTGGATATACCTACTAAGTCAACAATTAATTCATTTTTATTATTTAAAAATCAGAAAGAGAGAAAATTATTTCTCTCTTTTTTTATACTTTATTTTAAATTAAGGATCTTAAAATATTAATACCATCGATATTTCCTATATCTTTATCGGATGATCTTTCTGGATGAGGCATCAAACCCAATACATTTCCAGCTTTATTAACTATACCTGCAATGGATTCCATTGATCCATTGGGGTTATCAACATATCTTAAAGCCACAAGATCCTGATCATTTAGTCTTTTTAGTGTATCTAGATCACACTGAAATCTGCCTTCTCCATGAGCGATTGGAAGATTTATAATATCTTGATCATATTTATTAAACCAGCCAGTTTGCTTTGTTTCTATTTTCAATAAAGAATTGGAACAAATAAAGTTCAGATTCTGATTTCTAGTTAAAGCTCCAGGTAAAAGTTTAGTTTCAGTAAGAATTTGAAATCCGTTGCATATTCCTAAGACTTTTCTACCAGTCTGTACAAACTCCTTTAATGATCTAATAAGTGGGGAGAAAGCAGCTATTGATCCGCACCTTAGATAATCCCCATAACTAAATCCGCCTGGTAACACTACACCATCTAGGTCTGTAAGATCGGTCGATTTATGCCATAAGAATTTAGTTTTAATTCCCAAACAAGCCTCTAAAGCCCACTTAACATCTCTATCACAATTAGATCCAGGGAAAACTACAATTCCGATTTTCATATAATTAACTAATTGTTTGGTTTAAATGTAATTCATAATCATAGTCTTCTATTACTTGATTGGATAAAAGACGATCGCAGAGAAGATCTATCTTAGAGATAGCGTCCTTTTCTGAATCAGAAGAAATAACCACTTCAATCAATTTACCAATTCTTATAGATTCCAATCCATTGACTCCTAAATTTTTTGAGGCAGATTTGACTGCTTCACCTGCAGGATCTAAGACAGAGGGTCTTAACCTAACAAAGATTTTTACATCAAATTTTTCCAAAAATAAAAAAAACGAAAGAATTAATTGGTAATAACCTAGCTTATTTGAACATAAGAATTATTTTTTTTCAATAATATGACCTTTTCCATAACAAGAAAGACAAGTTTTATATCTATTTGGAGATGTCTTTAGATGACCATTACCACCACATCTGACACATTGAATTTTAAATTCATCTATAGTGTCAGTAAGTAAATTAATATTTTGGGAATTGGATAGAGAAATCTCCATAATATCGAGGTAAATTATAAATACCTTAAGAACTGATACAATATCAGCTTTACAACTATATGACTGAAAGCTTGATATTGGCTAGTAAATAACCTTAAATTTCTCTTTAATTTTTTTTGTCAATAAATGGGAAGCATTTTTCTGAAAGGTAATTAAAACAATATCTATTCCTCCTCCTGAAGAAGGTTTCCAACATTCATCTGAAGCCTCCTCAAACCATGTATTAATCTTAGATCCAACCATTTGTATTTGAAGTGGCAAGTTTTTACCTGGGATCCAACATCTACCTTTTAATCTAATTATTTCTAAGTCAAGTATTAGTGAAGGTAGTAATTTATCCAATTCCTTTTTATTGTGAAAATATTCTAATCGAATAGATTCAGAATATACTTTTAAATGAGAATGATCTTCTGATATTGTTTTTGATTTATCATGAGATTGTAAATTAGATCCAAAAATAAAATCTAACTTTGAATTACCATTGTATGATTTCAGAACAGGAATATCTCTATTCAACTTAGTTATTAAATTCTCTCTAATTAGTTCAAATTGATGATTATTAATTAAATCAGATCTAGATATTATAACTACATCAGAAGCTGATAATTGATTAGAGAATAATTCTTCAATTGATGAGTAATGTTCTAAATATTTATTATCTTTTTGTTGATCATGAAGCTTTAAAGATTCTATAGGTTTATTATGTTTAGCAAAGGATTCTCCATTAATTAGAGTAATTACAGAATCTAAATAACAAGAAGACCTTACATCAGGCCAGGAAAGAGCTTTAATTAAAGGTGTAGGTAAAGCAAGACCACTTGTCTCTATTATAATACCATCTATCTTATTAGAAATATTAATAAGTTTTTTCATTGTAGGCAGAAAATCTTCTTGAACAGTGCAACATATACAACCATTATTTAGTTCAATTAAATAATCATTTACATGGTTTACATCGCAAAAATTACAATTCTGTACAAGTTGCCCATCTAATCCTATTTCACCAAATTCATTAACAATAACTGCAAATCTATTTTTAGTATTCCTAAGTAAATATCTAAGAAAAGTTGTTTTTCCAGAGCCCAAGAAACCTGTTAAGATGTATACGGGTAGACGTTTAATTTTCACAGTTAAATATCATTAGCAGCCTAGACTATATTCTGTACTTTCCCCAGTAGAACTATTCATACCATTAGCACTTTTACAAAGCTGTTTTTGCTGAATCCTACTAATTACTGCATCAGTAAAGTCAGCGCCGTCAATATTTGCATTTTCAAAATTACTTTCCATTAATAATGCATTAGTGAAATTTACATCTCTTAAATCAGCACCAGTAAAATTAGTCGCATAAGCTAAAGAGTCCGTCATATCAGAAGATCTCATATTTGCCTCAGTAAGGTTACTATTATTAAAAACAGCTCCTTGAAGATTACTATTACTAAAATTATATCCAGTCAAATTAAATTTAACAAACTCATTGCCACTTAAATCTTGATCATGCATATCCTGAGAAAGATTAATTTCTTGTTGATTCCTTATCTCTGGAGGTCTTTTCGCCCAAGCAGTATTTACTTGTGAAGTATTTATTGCAATAATTAAGAAAAATACAACAAAAGATTTAATTAATCTAAAAGTGAATAAGAATTTTCTCATACAAGTTTTATAGAATTGAGTGGAACAAATTCGAAAGCTTTATTCACTTATAATATTAAGATAAAAACCATGCCAATGTCATTAAGAGTAGTTGTACCTCCACACCCTTTAATAATGCATTGGCTTTCAATTCTAAGAGATAACAATACACCTCCAGCTTTATTTACTACTGGGTTTGAACAAATTGGTAAATGGTTAACTTATGAAGCGATAAGAGAATGGATTCCTTATAGACAAGAGACTCTGCAGACAGATCATGGCGAAATAACAAATAATATTATTGATCCTAATTATAAAATTATTGCTATAACAACTCTTATTGGAGGATTAAATATGTGGATAGGTGCTAAAGAAGTCTTACCAAATAGTTATTTGTCAATAGATAAAATTCCAAAAGATATTAGTAGTCAGTCTGGCATAATACTTTATAGTGGAGAAATATCTAATGGCAAAAAAATTATCGATAACATAGAAGCTCTTAAAGAAATTAATGTAAATGAGAACCGAATAAGAATAATTTCAGTAATTGCATCTTCAAAGGGGTTAACTAACCTAGCAGAAAAATATCCAAGCCTTACAATTTATACTACATGCATAGATGAAAAAATTAATGAAAATAATCAAATTATTCCAGGTATTGGAAATCTTGACATTCGTTTAACTACAATATGTAATGAATACCAAAAAATTAATTAAAATAAAATGAGCCAATACCGAGAATCCTCCTCTAGTAATTTTCTCACCCTTATAAGTGGTGCTTTTATTGGTGCTGCAGGATTAGCATTATGGTTAATTTCAGAAGCAGACAAAAGAAAAACTGCCAAGAAACAAAAAGCTATGATGTATTCCTCAAGAATTCAAGACGGATCAGAAACATCTGAAAACGATGAAGGAATTAAAGATAAGCATACTAATGGGGACAAACTAGAAGTCAAAGTTGAACAACTTAATTCCGCTATAGCAGATGTTAGAAAACAGCTTGAAGAACTTGGCAGATAAATTCAAAAAAGCAACTCAATTAAAATAATGACATTAAGATCATCTGCTATTACTCAAGGCATACAAAGATCTCCAAATAGAGCAATGCTTAGAGCAGTTGGCTTTGGTGATGATGATTTTACTAAACCAATTATTGGTATAGCTAACGGATATAGCACTATTACTCCTTGCAATATGGGATTAATGACATTAGCAAAAAGATCTGAAGCCGCATTAAAAGCATCAGGAGCTATGCCACAGATGTTTGGAACAATTACTGTAAGTGATGGAATATCAATGGGGACAGAAGGTATGAAATATTCATTAGTTTCAAGAGAGGTTATTGCAGATGCTATTGAAACAGCTTGTAATGCTCAAAGTATGGATGGAGTTCTTGCAATTGGTGGTTGTGATAAAAACATGCCAGGAGCAATGATCTCAATTGCAAGAATGAATATACCTGCAATATTTGTTTATGGAGGAACAATTAAACCTGGTAAATTAGATGGAAAAGATTTAACAGTTGTAAGTGCGTTTGAAGCTGTTGGGCAATTAACAAGCGGAAAAATCAATAAAAAACAATTGATTTCCGTTGAGAAAAATGCAATACCTGGGGCTGGAAGTTGTGGTGGAATGTTCACGGCAAATACTATGTCAGCAGCAATAGAAACGATGGGATTAAGTTTACCTTTTAGCTCAACAATGGCAGCAGAAGATCAAGAAAAATCTGACAGTGCTGCTAAAAGTGCAGAAGTTCTTGTTGAGGCAATAAAAAACGATATTAGACCTTTAGATCTCCTTACTAAAGAAGCATTTGAAAATGCAATTAGTGTAATTATGGCTGTTGGTGGTTCAACGAATTCAGTTCTTCATTTACTAGCAATATCAAGGACAGCTGGAGTTGAACTTAATATTGATGACTTTGAAAGAATAAGACAAAGAGTTCCTGTTCTTTGTGATTTAAAACCTAGTGGTAAATATGTAACGGTCGATCTTCATAAAGCAGGTGGTATTCCACAGGTCATGAAGATCCTTTTAGAAGAAGGTTTAATTCATGGAGATTGTAGGACAATTGAAGGCAAGTCAATCGCTGAGGTTCTTAAAGATATTCCATCTAATCCATCTAACAATCAAGATGTAATTAGAAACATAAGAAATCCTATTTATAAGAAAGGTCATCTAGCAATACTTAAAGGTAATTTAGCCACTGAGGGCAGTGTCGCAAAGATAAGCGGAGTAAAAACACCAGTATTAACTGGTCCAGCAAGAGTATTTGAGAGTGAGGAACAATGCCTAAAAGCAATTCTTGACAATAAAATAAAGGAAGGTGATGTAGTAGTCGTAAGATATGAAGGACCCGTAGGTGGTCCTGGAATGAGAGAAATGCTATCTCCTACTTCAGCAATCGTTGGTCAAGGTCTAGGAGAAAAGGTTGCCTTAATAACAGATGGAAGATTTAGTGGTGGATCATATGGTTTAGTTGTTGGTCATGTTGCGCCAGAGGCAGCAGTTGGAGGGAATATAGCTCTAGTTAAAGAGGGAGATAGTATAACTGTAGATGCAACAAAAAAACTTATACAACTAAACGTAAGTGAAAATGAACTTATCAAAAGAAGAAAGAACTGGAAGAGTCCTAAAACTAAATATGCTTGTGGAACTCTCGGTAAATACGCAAGACTTGTAAGCAGCTCAAGCAAAGGTGCTGTTACTGATTTAATAGATTAATTTTATAAGATTAAAAGGCTGCTTATTTTTCTAGCAAAAGATTCCAAATTATTAAAATTAGATGGAGGTTTACATTTTTGACCCGTTTCAGATTCCATCCAAATAGGATGCTTAGAATACCAAAGGATAGGTTTGTTTTCGCTTTTAGAAGAAGACAACAATAGGCTAAAATTAAGCCCACTTTGGTATATTTCAAGATCTAGGTCATATTCATATATCCTTTCACCTTCTATATCCCTACAAAATAATTTTAAAAAGTATTCATTATTTAAATTAAGATGTTTATCTTCAATAATCTGATCCTGATCAATCGTAACTGAATGAATATATGGCTTAAAAATCAAATCAGCAGCCTTAGCTATTTCAACACTTAAATTTGATATATTTATTTTATTCAAGACTTATTTCCTTAATTAATATCTTAATTAATCCTGGTTTAAAGCAATTATTTAGTTCTCCAGGTTCTCCAAACTTTGAATACAAAAGCTGTAATCGATTAACGGCTAGAGGATTAAACTTAACAGGTGCTTTTACCTTTTTAGCTCTAATAGTAGGTATAAGTGAATCAAAAGGGATATTCACAATAGTAAGGCCATTAGGTTTGGTAGGGAAAGAGCTTATCCATTTAATCCCTCCAGACATTAATTCAGTTATTCCAAATAATCTGTCATCGCAATTAACTGCAAATTTAAGTGTTCTTCCTTCTCCCTGTACAATTAATTTGAATTTCGAAAAATTTTTTAAATTTAATGATGGCTTTATATAAGGAGATCGACAACTCACAAAGCCACCTCCATCTTCAATAAGATTTCCTGAAAGTAATAACCCTTCATTATCAGCATTACATATTGAACTACTTTTTCCACCCATTATCGTGTCATTTAATGTTGTCCATTCGGAAAAAGATGCACCCTCATAAAGGACACTATCTGATAAGGGATTTATTTTCATTAAAAATCTATAACTTATTTAAATTTAAATTATATCTACTTGAGAGGCTGCTGGTTCATCACAAAAAATTAAAATATCATTTTTTGTATTAACTAATTTTGCAGGAGTAGTTAACGATGATTCTAAAGGATCTAAAAGTTTTTTTAACGCGGTAGATTTTTTACTCCCAGTAACTAGAAATATTACTTTATTTGCAGCACTTAAAACTGATGGTGCCAAAGTGATTCTTTGATGTCCTTTTCCAAAAGAAACTAATGTCCAGTCCTCAGATGTGTAATCAATATTACTATTAGGAAATAAAGATGCAGTATGTCCATCATCTCCTAATCCAAGAAGAATTAAATCAAAAACAGGTGGATTACCAATACAAATTTCTGAAAGTTTCTCTTTAAATTTAATTGAACTTTCTTCTGGACTATTAAGTGAAGTAGTTTGTATTGAATGAAAAACAGCTCTTTGGGAATAACCTTGAATCAAGTTATCAATAATCATTTTAGTATTACTGTGATCAGAATTTAGATCAACCCATCTTTCATCTCCAAGAAATATATCAACTTTATGCCAATCAATATTCTCTTTAGTTAATAATTTATAGCAATTAACTGGAGAAGAACCTCCGCATAAAGAAATTTGATATCTATTTTTCTTTACTAGCTTATTATTAATATCATTTTTTATATAAGAAACTAAATTAGAAATAAGTTCCTTTTCGTTATTTAAACATTTTATTTGATAATTAGGATGTTTCATCATTAATCCCACTCAGTATGAAAACTTCCCGTTTTATCGATTCTTTGATAAGTATGAGATCCAAAACAATCTCTCATAGCCTGAACTAAATTTTGAGGGAGTCTCGAGCTTTGATAAGAATTAAGATAATCTAACGTACTTGAAAAACACGGAAGAGGAATACCGGATGAAGAGGCTCCTGAGACAATTGATGATAAACCATTTATTTTCATAGTAATTTGGTTCTTAAACCAAGGATCTAAAATAAGATTTTCTAAATCAGGGTTACTGGTATAGGCATTCTGAATTCTTTTAAGAAGTTTTGACCTTATTATGCAACCACCCTTCCATATCTGAGCTATCTCAGGAAGATTCAAATCATAATTATAAACTTTAGATGCTTCTCTAAGTATTTCAATACCCTGGGCATAACTAGCTATTGTAGAAAGTACAACTGCATCAAAAAGTGGGGACATATCGTCAGATATTTCACCTAAATGAAATTTAGAAAGATTAATTGATGAAAAAGCATTATCTGCGTTCACTCTTTCTTCTTTCATTGAACTCATAACTCTTGCATTTAAAGAAGCATAGATTGTAGGCACAGAAACTCCCAGCTCTAAAGCACTAACGACAGTCCACAAACCTGTACCCTTTTGGCCTGCCTTATCCAAAATTTTCTCGACTATAAAATCAATATTATTTTCGTCTTTTTTATTTAAACATCCAGCCGTAATCTCAACTAAATAAGAAGAAAGTTCCTCCGTTGAATTCCAGCTTGTAAAAACTTCAGATATTTGGTCATTATTTAATCCTTTTATCCTTTTCATTAAATCATAAGCTTCTGCAAGAATCTGCTCTATACCATATTCAATTCCATTATGAACTGTCTTTACAAAATGCCCCGACCCACCTGGTCCAATATATTTCACACAAGCTCCATCCTCAACCTTTGCTGCCATCTTATTAAGAAGGGATTCAACTGCTAGGTAAGAAGATTTTGTCCCGCCAGGCATCATACTAGGTCCTTCATAAGCTCCTTTTGCGCCTCCAGAAACACCCATACCAATAAAGCCAAAGCTCTTACTCTCTAGATATTTGACTCTTCTTTCTGTATCTTGAAATTGAGAATTACCACCATCAATAAGTAAATCTCCTTCTTCTAAATATGGAGATATTTGATCTATTACAGCATCAGTTGATGAACCCGCTTTAACCATCAATAGAATTCTTCTTGGTCGTTCAAGTTTATCTACTAGCTCTTGAATAGAAGAAGCTCCTTCAATTGATTTACCATAACCTCTTCCGTTGAGAAATTCCTGAGTTTTAGAAAATGTTCTATTATAAACTACACTTGAGAAGCCATTCCTTTCGGCATTGAGTACAAGATTTTCTCCCATAACCCCAAGACCTACTAAACCAAAATGTGCCTTGGACATAACTATCATTTATATATAACAAAATTATTTTGGCTTGAAGTTATATAAATTGCTTTGATTAATCTTGATATCAGCAATGAAATTTTTAAATAATTGTTCCATCCGTAATACTTGCGTTTTTTACTATTACAACAATTCCATTCCTTATATAAAAACCTTCTTCAGGTCTATCAGCGTCTTCAACTCTATCCTTATTTACTATTACAACATTTCTTCCTATTCTTGTATTTTTATCCAATATTGCCCTCTTAACAGTTGTACCCTCTCCTACTCCTAAAGGTATTCCTCCTCCTTCTCTTAAATGATTTCTTTCTTCTGAAGACTCAAAAAAGTCTGAGCCCATCACCAAAGTATCTTCCAATACAGAATCGCTTTCAATTCTACTTCTTACTCCTAATACACAATGATGAATAGAACATGATTTTATAATTGAACCTTCACAGACAATTGAGTTTGTTATTTGTGCCTCTACAAGTTTAGAAGGAGGCAGATATCTAGGTCTTGTATATATTGGAAATTTTTCATCATAAAAACT
>CETG01172024.1_pt1 | contig 33763 bp, 35 predicted proteins | sample 361471 | NCBI WGS metagenome assembly CETG01 (sample SAMEA2622696, study PRJEB7988) | marine metagenome | isolation source: saline water (ENVO:00002010), including | reverse complement strand
CCTTTAATATTTTCAGGGTGATTCTTTAGACCTTTTTGCAGTAGATTAAATTTAAAGATGAGCTTTTTGTTCATTGTTTTACTTGTAGATTATTTATGGAAATCAAAGGCTTTTTGTTTTTTTTAGGATCTTTAATGCGTTGGCCAGTTCAGGATGCTAAAGCATTTTTATTGTTCCATTTATATATTATAAGTTTATATGGAGTTACATTCTTGGTTAAATCTTTTTCGCTAAATGCTTCTAATTTCATATTTACTTTAGGGTCTCTTTCCCCTTTGATGATAGCAATATATAGGGGATTACCTTTGGATTGTTTGAATTATAAATCAGCCATAAGAAGAGAAATGAAAGCTTTATAGCTTTTATTTGATATATTTAATTTAGGGCTTTATATAGATTGATTATGTAAACTTTAAATGATTAATATAACCTTCTAATTACATTTGACCTTTTACAGGCCATTCCAAAAGTACAGAAATATTTTTTAATGAACATTTCTTAGAAATCGCCTAAATGGTTTTTACTTATAGCAATAATTGAAATTTTATTTTTGATTGAAGGGATCCACATAAGTATGCATGATAAATATTGTAAAACTGAATCTCAATGGATCAATGAACAAGAAGGAATGACCTATGAAAGAGAATTAAATGTCGACTAAAGATCTCTAGGATTTCAAAGGACTTGCATTACTTCACTAATTTCAGGAATCATTTCTCTTAGTTTCCTTTCAATTCCCATTTTGAGTGTCATAGTGCTACTAGGGCATTCTCCACAAGCTCCTTGCAGTCGAACTTTTACAATAGGACCATCTATTTCAACTACTTCTACGTTTCCACCATCGGCTAAGAGAAAAGGTCTTAATTCATCTAAGACTTTTTCTACATTATCAAGTGTGTATTCCATTGGTTCATTACTCATTAGAAGAAGATTTTTGCTTGTATTTGTTTAGCCTAGAGAGTGGGGGCATAATTTGAGAAAAAAAGAATCTTTTATTTGTGTTCGTGAATCAAGAGCCTGGATCAGAATCTTCTTTTGACGCAGTGCTAATAGGTGCTGGTGTGATGAGCTCTACTTTGGCTGTTTTATTGAATGAATTAGAACCTCAGATGCGCATATTAATTGTGGAACGCTTGTCTAAGCCTGGTCTTGAAAGCAGCTCTGCTTTAAATAATGCTGGCACGGGACATGCTGCAAATTGTGAGCTTAACTACACGCCGATGGACTCAAATGGAAATATCTCAATTGAGAAAGCCTTAGAAATTAACTCTGCTTTTGAAAGAAGTCTTGAATTTTGGGCTTCTTTAGTTTCTTTAGGAAAGCTATCTTCAAATCAGTTTTTAAATTATCTTCCGCATATCAGTTTTGTTTGGGGTGATTCCAATGTTGCCTTCTTGAGAAAACGCTATGAACGATTTCGCGAGAGCGCATCTTTTGGTGATATTGAATGGAGTTCTGAGATAAATGAATTAAAAGAATGGATGCCATTACTTTTTTATGGGAGAGAGGCTAATAAGCAATTTGCTGCAACTAGAATTAATCGGGGAACAGATCTTGATTTTGGATCTTTGTGTGAAGCATATTTAGAGAATTTAAAAAAAAGTGGAAGTATAAAAATCGAATTTTCAACTGAAGTAGTAAACCTAAGGAAACAAAATAACAATAGTTGGATTTTAAACTTGAAAAGTTCTTCAAAGAGTAAAGATGTTAAAACTAAATTTGTTTTTATAGGAGCTGGAGGGGCGGCTTTAACTCTTCTTCAGAAATCAGGGATTGAGGAGGGATTGATTTATGGAGGATTTCCTGTCAGTGGTCAATGGTTGATATGCGATAAAGCTTCTGCTGTTAATCAGCATATGGCAAAAGTTTATGGGAAGCCTAAATTAGGATCTCCTCCAATGTCAGTACCACATTTAGATACCAGATGGATAGGAGGTAAGCGCTCATTGTTATTTGGCCCATTTGCAGGGTTCACTACTAAATTTTTAAAGCAAGGTTCCTCTTGGGATTTGATTAGATCAATTAACTCAAGAAATGTTTTACCAATGTTTCAAGTTGGAATTAAGAACATTGATTTGCTTAATTATTTACTTGACCAGCTTCGTTTAGACAATCAAACACGAATGACATATCTTAGGGATTTTGTACCTTCTGCACGAGATTCGGATTGGAGCTTATATGAAGCTGGTCAAAGAGTACAAATTATTAAAAATACTCCTCAGGGAGGTATCCTTAAGATGGGAACAGAAGTTGTTTCTTCTTCTGATGGTTCTTTAGCGGCTTTGCTAGGAGCATCTCCAGGAGCAAGCACAGCTGTAACAACCATGTTAGAAGTCCTTAAGACTTGTTGGGCAGGCAAAATGGCAACAGATGCTTGGAAAGGAAGATTAATGACTCTTTTTCCTAGTTTTGGTCAAAAAATACAGAATGATGTTGCTTTATTAAAAAAGGTAAGAGATAGAAATGATGCCATCCTTGGATTTACAAAACATTGTTGATGATATTCAATTTCAAATATGCTTACCATCTAATGAAATTTAATCGACGTGTTCAGAAGCACGAATTCTTAATCGGATGACTGACGTTCCTGTATCTAGGCTTAGAAACTTTTGCATCATTGCTCATATCGACCATGGTAAATCCACTTTGGCCGACAGGCTTCTGCAGCATACTGGAACTGTTGCTTCTAGAGATATGCAAGAGCAATATTTAGACAACATGGATCTTGAACGAGAGAGAGGGATTACTATTAAATTGCAGGCGGCTAGAATGAATTATATAGCTAATGATGGTGAGACATACGTTTTAAATCTTATTGATACTCCTGGACATGTTGACTTTTCCTATGAAGTAAGCCGATCTTTGCAAGCTTGCGAAGGTGCTTTATTGGTTGTAGATGCTAGTCAAGGAGTGGAAGCTCAGACATTAGCAAATGTTTACCTTGCTTTGGAAAATGATCTTGAAATTATTCCTGTTTTAAATAAGATTGATTTGCCGGGTGCTGACCCAAAGAAGATTAAGGAGGAGATAGAAAATATTATTGGTTTGGATACTTCAAATGCAATTGAATGTTCAGCTAAAACAGGTATTGGCATTCCTGAGATTCTTCAAGAAGTGGTTGACTGCATACCTTCACCGAAGGAATCTTTAGATCAAACCACAAAAGCTTTGATTTTCGATTCTTATTATGATCCATATAGAGGAGTAATAGTTTATTTTCGTGTATTAAATGGAAGGATTTGCCATAAAGACAAAATTCTTTTAATGGCTAGTAAAAAGAGCTATGAACTTGATGAGATAGGGATAATGTCTCCTGATCAATGCAGAGTAGATGAACTACATGCTGGAGAAGTTGGTTATTTAGCAGCTTCGATTAAGGCAGTCGCAGATGCAAGGGTTGGGGATACAATTACTTTATTGAATGATCCAGCAAAAGATCCTCTCCCAGGATATACAGAGGCAAAGCCTATGGTCTTTTGTGGACTTTTCCCAACAGATGCCGATCAATATCCTGATCTCAGAGAAGCTTTAGATAAGCTTCAGTTATCAGATGCAGCTTTAAAATATGAACCGGAAACGAGTAGTGCCATGGGCTTTGGTTTTAGATGTGGTTTCTTAGGCCTTCTACATATGGAAATTGTACAAGAGCGATTAGAGCGTGAATATGATCTGGATTTAATAGTTACGGCACCATCTGTTGTTTATCGAATTAATATGATAGATGGAGAGATTGTTATGATTGACAATCCTGCAACTTTGCCAGAGCCACAAAAGAGAGAATCAATAGAAGAACCGTATGTAAGGTTAGAAATTTATACTCCTAATGAATTTAATGGAACATTAATGAGTCTTTGTCAGGATCGTAGAGGAGATTTTATTGATATGAAGTATATAACTACAGATCGGGTCACTCTTGTTTATGAGATACCTCTAGCAGAGGTTGTCACGGACTTTTTCGATCAAATGAAAAGTCGGACTAAAGGCTACGCTTCAATGGAATACCATTTAATTGGATATCATGAAAATGATTTAGTTAGATTAGATGTGCTGATTAATTCTGAGAAAGCAGATCCACTCACGACTATTGTTCATCGTGAAAAGGCTTATGGAGTTGGGAAAGGTTTGGTAGAGAAACTTAAGGAACTTATCCCTAGGCAACAATTTAAGATTCCATTGCAAGCTTCAATTGGAAGTCGAATCATTGCAAGTGAAAGCATAAGTGCTTTGAGGAAAGACGTTCTTGCAAAGTGTTATGGGGGTGATATTTCTCGTAAGAAAAAACTGCTGAAGAAGCAAGCTAAGGGAAAAAAAAGGATGAAATCTATGGGTAAAGTAGATGTTCCCCAAGAAGCCTTTATGGCTGTGCTAAAACTTAACCAATAATTTTGCTATCAATAATTACTATGGGAGAGTTATTTAAAGGGGTATAGCTATTTTGTTGACTGCTCTTCTTACTTATTCCAGACCATATTAAAAAAGCAATTATTAATACACCTATACTTATTGTTAATTCACCTACAGTAAGGCCTTCATTATTTGGTTGCATTGTCAAGAAAATCAGTTAAATATATTTAAGCAATAATTGTTGTTTGATTCTACCTTTTGGATTATTTTTGATGTATTAAGGTTAATTTTTAAATTAAAAGTTTGGGCTTTAGCAAACTTCTCACTGGAAAAGCGCTTTCAGTTCGAATGGCAAGATGGGGTTTGCTTATCGTACTTATTTATATCGGTGTTGCGATAATTACTCCGCTATTTACAAATCTAGGAATTTTGCCTGATCCTCAGAGAGGTCTTGATAATCCTATTTTCTCTCCACCTTCTTTTGCTCATTGGTGTGGGACAGACAGGCTTGGTAGAGATGTATGTGTAAGAACGTTAGAGGGAAGTGGAGTTGCGCTTAAAATAGTTTTTCTTGCTGTGAGTTTGGCTGTTTTAATTGGAGTACCCTTAGGAATATTAAGTGGTTATCTTGGAGGCATATTGGACAGAATATTACTTTTAGTCATGGATACTCTTTATACAATACCTGTTCTCCTTTTATCAGTTGTAATGGCATTTGTTTTAGGAAGAGGTGTTTTGAATGCTGCAATAGCACTTTGCGTTGTCTATGTTCCTCAATACTTCAGAGTTGTCCGTAATCAGACGACTCAAGTAAAGTCAGAGCTTTATATTGAAGCAGTAGAAGCTATAGGGGCAGGACCTGTTTGGATAATTAGGAAATATTTATTTCCCAATGTCATAACTTCTATTCCTGTCCTTTTGACAATGAATGCTGCCGATGCGGTTCTGGTTTTGGGTGGTCTGGGGTTCTTAGGATTAGGATTGCCTGAATCGGTTCCTGAATGGGGAAGTGACTTAAACATGGCTTTAGTGGCAATGCCTACTGGGATTTGGTGGACAGCTCTTTATCCTGGATTTGCAATGTTTGGCTTGGTTATGGGACTCTCATTACTGGGAGAGGGAGTAGAATCTATTATGGAAAATTATCAAAGAGGAGATAATTTTTCTTAGCACTCAGGCTCTTGTCAACACCTAAGCTTTACTGATCTTGGAAGGGACTCAAGAATAGTACCTTCTGAATCGATTTGCGGATATTGTCTACCTTGATCATTGCACCAATGAGCAACTTCAGGGTATGCCCATTCAAATAATCTTTTAGCATACAAGTCTTTTGTTAAACCCTCTCCATTTTCAGGAATAATTCCTTTCTTTTTTCGTTGTCTGGTGGCTTCAAAAAGCAAAGTTGCTGCAGCGACAGAAACATTTAATGATTGAACCATTCCACTCATAGGGATGTAAATATTTTCGTCCATTAATTCTGTCGATGTTTTGCTTAACCCCCATTTCTCAGTACCTAATACAAAAGCTGTTGGTTTTGTGAAATCACATTCACGATAATCTAATGAGTTTGGATCTAGATGTGTTCCATATAGTTTGAACCCTTTTTTCTTTAGAGAGATAATTGCACTTTTGTTATCTGAGTAATCATGTAGAGCAACCCATTTTTGACTACCTTGCGCTGTACTATTAAAAGTATTTGTTCTCCCATCGCGATTCACAGCATGAGCTTCCAGGACGCCTGCTGCATCGCAAGTTCGTAAAATGGCTGATAGATTATGCGGCTTATCTATATGTTCAATTAAAATTGTAAGATCACTCATTCTTCGATTAAGCACATGCTTTAGTTTTGCAAAACGTTGAGGAAGAATTGCCATTTTAGGTTCAGATTTTCTTGTTAAAAGGTTTTGGTTTTAGGCCACAGGCCTTTGCAAAGAATTTATTACCAATAGTTCAAAAATTACTAATAAAAGTCATATTTGCTTAATTTTTATTTTGATTTCAATGAAAACACCAATTTTCGATTAGTTCTAGTTAATGTTTGTTTGAAATTGTTTTTTAGTCGAAATGAGAACTTTTGGACTTTTTTGTTTTGCAGCTTTGTTCGCCTCATTATTACCGGCGAATGAGAGCTTTGCCCATATGTATGACACTGTTGGAGTAGAGGCAGCTCCTCATGTTCATGATGATCATACTGATTCCGAAGCACCAATGAAGGACAACTGTTTTATAGATCCAAAACTAGGACCAATATGTAAATAAATGGCCATTAAAACATAATTGAGGAATTTATAGCCATAATTATTTGCCAGAAAAAAGCCCCTTCCTTTCGGAAGGGGCTTTTTTGAGGAATTTATTTAGGTTATGAAAGGTTAGAAGGAGAATCCAACTGTCATTCCAACACCTGTGGTGGTTGAATCTGTACCACCATTTCCGTTATCTTCAACAATCCACACCATAGGGGTTAGTGTAATGTTGTCATTCACTGGATATGCATAGTAGACTTCATAGCTACCTTGAGGAGTCGCAACTGTGGTTCCACTATCCTTAGATTGATAAGATGCTCCAATAGTTCCGTCACCAAGTCCACTTTCTAGACTGATAAAGTAACTAGAAAGGTCTACATATGTAGCTGTATCTTGGTTTAGGTTGTCATAACCAAAGTTAAGACTTGGCCATCCTTCAGGATTGACGTAAACACCAAAACCATATGCTGTATCATCTCCATCAAAGGAGGTATAAGTAAAAGCACCACCAAAGGTCTCTCCGTCATAACCGATTTGACCGGTGTAGTTGTCTGAACCTGCGGCGAGTACTCCTGTGCTACCACCTTGTACGTTACCTGAGATATTTAGGCCGTTATCCCAAGATTTACTTACAGCTATAGCAGTACCCGTACCAACGTTTTCTGACCAGAAATCATTAGTACCATTATAGGCTGGTCCGGCATAGGTGACGTAAGTACCTGCTAGGCAAGCATCTCCATCCATTAATGCGCCAACACATACTTGTGTTCCTAGGAGGGGAAAGCTGTAATAAAAGTCAGTTAGAGTAGGAGTTGCACCTTTGTCACTTTCACCATCGATTCCTAAGCTACCAGCATTACCCATCTCGAAGTCTGCAACAAGAGCATCTTCTCCTGAGAAGCTTGAGGTAAGGCTGTACGCCAGTTTGTAGTTACCTTGAAGTTCTTCGTCAGCGGCACCTTCTACAGCACCTAAGTTGATGTTAGCTGATCCACTTAAGACAGTAGTAGACGAGAAAGAACCAGCTTCAAATGAGAGACTATCAAGTACTTCGCTAGTACCTTTGAGAGTTGCTAGCTCAGGACCGAATTCATCAACAAGTTTTAATTCTGTTGCGTTCAGAGTAGAAGCATCTCCGAGGCACTTGTTTAGTAGTGCAGCTGCTTCGGCACGGGTAATAACGCCTGTAGGGATAGAGGCATTACATCCGCGTGAATTTCTGATTTCGACTAGAGCTTGAAAAGTCCAATCACTTGGGTGAATATCTGAGAGAGCAGAAGTAGCCTGAGCTGTATCAGCTATTGGAGCATAGCTGGAAATACTTTCAAGATTAATCTCAGCAGCATTGGCTGAAAATGGAGCAAGCAAGCCTATAGCGGCTGGCGCTACCAGCAATTGCTGGAAGAGTTTCATTGGTGTTCCTCACACAATTAAGGATTAAAAACATTATGGTGTTAGGAAAAACCTTTTAGGGTATGGAATGATACATTATGAGGAAATGACAATGATAATCATTTTTATCTTCGACACAATGTGCTGCCCTGACAGCTTTCTTGTGTAGAAACAGATGATTTTTTAACGACTAACGATGTGTGGGAATACTTGCGTTGATCATTTGGGAAGAACGTAAATTTTTAGTTGAGATCATTCTCTACTTGTCTTCTCATGTCATGCATTGCTTCTAGTTCCTGGTAAATTTCCGTTAAGCGACTATTGAGATGGTCTATATTTTTTATTTTGCTTAATGATGCCATTACTTGAATTAGATTTTCTTTTGCTTCTATTAGGTTTTTGCATTCAGTACTACCAGCTTCATATGACATTGAATTGACTTGAACTTTAATTTTACAAATATATCAAATCACTTAATGAAGATGAGTAAATCTTGATACATGAGCGTTCTTTCCTTTTAATTAAAGTTTTTAATTATGTTCAGAATATCCAGAGATAGTTCCTCTCTATAATCATTCATTCATTAGGAAATATCGTATTTGCCTTAAGGGCTTTATTATAAAAGTAAAAAATACTAATAAGCTTCTGTTAAATGCCTTATAACTCCTTTGCTATTAAACTCTTTTGAGTAATAAGAATTTATCTCTAAAAAAAGGTCTTTTATCTAGGAATGCTGCCTGGGATGTGCTGAGGGCTGTATCAGCAGGTGCATATGCGGATGTTGCGCTTGATAGAGCTATAAAAAAATATTCACTAATAGAATTAGATAGGTCGCTAGCGACTGAATTGGCCTATGGCTCTATTAGATATCGATATTTACTTGACAGTTGGATTGATTATTTGGCAAAGGTTCCAGCGATTAAACAACCACCATTATTAAGATGGCTTCTTCATTTAGGGCTTTATCAAATTTTATATATGCAGAGAATCCCTGTTTCGGCTGCGATTAATACGACTGTTGAACTCGCAAAAGGTAGTCAATTAAATAAATTGACGTCTGTGGTTAATGGCTTTTTGAGATCCGTAAGTCGACATTTGATTGAGGGGAAGTTCCCTCCAGTCCCTTTAAAGACTTCAAAGCGCATTTCTTTACAAAATTCCTTACCAGATTGGTTGGTTGAAGAATTAATGAATATTTTTGCAGAAAAAGAAGTAGAAGAAATAGCTAAGGCTTCTAACAAGATTCCAGTATTTGACTTGAGAGTTAATCGTTTGAAGACAAGTCCAGAAATAATTCTGAAACAATTTAAAAAAGTAGGTATAGGTGTCGATATTATTGATGATTTTCCTGATGCTTTGCAATTGAAAGCAGGTTTAGGAGATTTACGTAAATGGCCTGGTTATGAATTAGGTCATTGGTGTATTCAAGATAGATCTTCGCAGTGGGTTGCACCTCTTTTAGACCCTCAGCAAGGTGACCGTGTCCTTGATGCTTGCTCTGCTCCAGGTACTAAAGCAACGCACATTGCGGAATTAATAGCTAATAAGGGAGAGGTCTGGGCGGTTGATCGTTCTCCTTCTCGATTGAAGTTAGTTTCTGAAAACGCTGCTCGTTTAGGAGCTGAGTCGATAAAAGTGTTGGCAGCTGACTCTAGAAAGTTGTTAGATATCAAGCCAGAGTGGAAAGGATTCTTTCAAAGAATTTTAGTTGATGCTCCTTGTTCAGGATTGGGTACTTTGGCAAGAAACCCAGACGCTCGTTGGAGAATGACGCCAAGAAAAATAGAAGACCTGGTCACCTTACAAAGGCAATTACTTGAGGGTGTTCTGCCCTTATTGTCTCCAGGAGGTCGGATTGTTTATTCAACTTGTACGATTCATCCAGATGAGAATTATCGACAAGTTGAGGAATTTGCAAGGGATAATTTAAGAGTGCGACTAAAATATCAGCAACAAATTTTACCTAATATAGGAAAAAGCGGAGATGGGTTTTATGCTGCAATTTTCGAAAAAGATTAGCTTTAATCTTTTTGAATATTTCTATTAATAGAAATATCTTTTTCAATGCTCTCCATGAATTTGCGCCAGGAATAAGCAGCAATTTTACTGCTATTAGATGTCTTTTGATTATTGTCATGACCAAACCAGATCCCTGTGGTGAGTTGAGGGAGAGAGCCTATAAACCATATATCTCTTGCTCCTTCTGAGGTTCCTGTTTTTCCTGTAACAAACTTGCTTTGAAGCTTTGCTGCTCTACCGGTTCCTTCTGAAACTACTTTGCTAAGCATGAAATTTAAATCATCTGCAACTGCAGGCTTAAGAGCTTTTTGTCCTTGCTGAGGATTTGTCTTTTTGCTCCATATTGTTTTGTTCCCAGGACCGGTAATCTTTATAAAGGGACTTGGTTTCATATAAACACCTCTATTGGCGATTCCTGCATAGGCGGCTGTCATATTTAAAACAGTTTCTTCGAATGTCCCAAGTCCTAGAGAATAGTATCGTTCTAATTTTTCTTCATTGCCAACCCCTAACTTATTAGCAACTGAGACAACTTCATCAAAACCAATTTGATCTAAGAGATGAATGGCGACACTATTTAAGGAGTGTTTTAGAGAGTAAGTAAGTGATACTTTGCCATGATATTTACTTCCAAAGTTTTCAGGACAGTAGTTGTCCCAGCATCTGGGTTTATCAACAACACTGTCTTCTGGCTTGAAACCTTTATTTAGAGCTGCGGCATAAGTAAATACTTTGAATGTTGAGCCAGGTGATCGGAATGCTTTTGTAGCTCGATTAAATTCATTCTTGTTAAAATTTTTTCCTCCTACAAGTACTCTTACTAGACCATTGTCTGGTTGGATTGAAACAACAGCACCTTCAATATCTCCTATACTATAGTCGTTAATGATTTTTCTTGCTTTAGTCTGCCAATCCAGATTCAAGCTTGTATAAATCTTCAGGCCTCCGATTTCTAACTGCTCTTGAGTTAAATATAAAGGTAATTTTTCTAAAACCCAGTTAGAATAAAAAGGGGCAATACTATTAAAATATTTTGGGGTTGAAGGGTTTAAGGCCAGTATTGAGTTGCTTGACTCTGAGAATTGAAGCTTAGTTATAAAACCTTCTTCATACATTTTTTCAAGAACAATTGAACGCCGTTTGAGAGCTAATTTTTGATTTACAAGAGGTGAATATAGAGAAGGAGCAGGAGCTAAACCTGCAATTAGAGCTACTTCAGGGATCGTTAAAACTTCAGGGGATTTTGAGAAATAAACCCACGCTGCATCTGCAATACCATATGCACTAGAACCTAAGTAAACATTATTTAAGTATTGTTCAAGGATTTCTTCTTTGCTTAGTTGACGTTCGATTTTAAAAGAGAGAGCAGCTTCTTTTATTTTTCGGCTAATAGTTTTATTTTGGGATAAATAAACCATGCGTGCTAATTGCTGCGTAATTGTGCTAGCACCTTCTTTAAAAGAACGGTTATTAAAATTCTCTTTTAGTGCTCTAGAAACACTCCATAAATCTATTCCGTTATGCCTGTAAAAGCGTCTGTCTTCTGCAGCTATGAATGCTTGTTTTATTATTAAAGGTATTTTCTCACGATCAATTTTTTCTCTCGTAACTGGACCAATCTTTTGAATTATTTTCTCCTTTGTCGATAGGATTGTAATTGTTCCTGGGCGACTAAAAGTTGAGACTTGGCTAGTTTCAGGAAGTATAGAATCTAATCTTTTTGTGAGGAATGCTTCTGATAAAGCGATTATTGAACCTATTGAAATTGTGCTAAATATGCTTAAGAAGTAATGAAAATATTTTTTCTTCACTCTTTAAGTGATTAATGAGCTATTCCCAATGGCTAATGCAGTTACGAGCATTCCTAAAATTAGAAATGGTTGCGCACTTGCTTGATATTTAACATCAAAAGCTAATGGGTCTCGTAGAAGCCAAATGTCCTGGAAAGTTATTTGAGGAATAATTAGTAAAATAAGAACTACAGAAGCAAAATGTTGATTAATCAATATTAAAACGCCTACCATCAGCAACTGAAAAATATCAATCATTCCAGCACTGATCCAGCTTGCTTTTTTTATTCCAAAGGCTACTGGAAGTGAGTTGAGCCCAAGTTCTCTATCCCCTTCGACACTTTTGAAATCATTAATTATGGCTATCCCAAGTCCTGCCAAACTATAGGCAAGCGTAAGAATTGCAGTGGTCCAAGTGAGATGTCCAAATAAGGCTTGGCCTGCCCACCAAGGCAGAGCTATATAGCTTGCTCCAAGTGCATAATTTCCAAGCCAACCATTTTGCTTAAGTTTCAATGGAGGGGCAGAATATATATAGCTAACTAATGAGCCTCCGATGGCTAGGAGCAATACTGATGGTGTTTGATGACCTGCCCAAAGATCTAATAAATATGCTATTAAAATTCCCGATAGTAATAGGAACCAAATTTGAATTTTTACTTGACCAAGACTGATTGCTCCTGAAGGTATTGGACGATTTGGCTCGTTGATGGCATCAATCTCTCTATCAAAGTAGTCGTTTATTGTTTGGGTGTACCCTGTCAAGAAAGGTCCACTCATTAGCATGCAACCAAATGAGGCAAGCACATTGCTTAATTGCCAGTGAAAATTACCACTGGCGGCAGCCCCACAGACTACTCCCCATATTAAGGGGATCCAAGTAATGGGTTTCATTAGCTGAAGGCGGAGCTTCCAGATATTTTTTGTTTCAGAGCCTCCTTTTATTCCAAGGAGTTGACGAGCATCACTCACAAGTTAATCCTCAATTACCTTGAATTTCGTCTTCAAAGAACCAATGCTTTTGACCATTGTTAAATTCGAGTACAACTCCTATTCCTCCTATACCGTCAGTCATTTTATAGTCCTTTACGGTACCGCTGGGGTTTGATTCAAGTTGAGCTATTAAATTAGCTGGAATTCGATCACGAACCTTGTCAAGATTAACCTTGATTTTGGATCCAATTCTGGTAAGGGTCTCTGGCTTAGGCATTGCCTGCAAGACTTCGATGGTTGGGCAACCTTAACAGTTCATTATCCAAAACTTTCAACTTTTAACCGAAAATGGTAGCTCTTCGTTTAATTCCTTGTCTTGATGTAGCGAAAGGACGTGTTGTAAAAGGAGTTAATTTTGTTGATCTTCGTGATGCTGGAGACCCTGTAGAGTTGGCTTGTAAGTACAGTGAAGCAGGTGCAGATGAGCTGGTTTTTCTTGATATTGCGGCCAGTTATGAAGGAAGAGAAACCTTGCTTGAAATGGTAAGGAGGACGGCAGAGGCTGTGCAAATACCCTTTACTGTAGGAGGCGGGATAAGTTCTATTGAGGGCATTACAGATTTATTGAGGGCAGGCGCAGACAAGGTTAGCTTGAATTCCTCGGCTATACGGGATCCAGGTTTAATTTCTAAAGGAGCACAGAATTTTGGATGTCAATGTATTGTTGTTGCTATAGATGCTAGGCGCAGTGATGATATTGAAAATCATTGGGATGTTTATGTTAATGGAGGACGCAAGAAGGTTGATTTAGATGCAGTTTCTTGGGCGAAAAAAGTTGCTGAACTAGGTGCAGGTGAAATTTTACTTACTTCAATGGATGGAGACGGGACTCAAAATGGCTATGATTTGAAATTGACTAGAATGATTGCCGATGCGGTTTCTATCCCTGTAATAGCCTCTGGAGGGGCAGGTTCTCTTGATCATATTGCTGAAGCGTTTACAAAAGGCCAAGCTTCTGCGGCCCTTTTAGCGTCTTTATTACATGATGGTGATTTAACAGTGAAACAAATAAAAGATTATTTGATCAAACAGAATTTATTAATTCGTCCAATTAAATGATATCTTTGCTGAAATATTTTTTAAATCTATTGGTTTTAATTTTCATTAAAATATGAATAAAACAATTTTAGTTAGGGATCTTTTTGATGATTTGTCAGCTAAGTATGATTTATTAAATGATGTTTTTAGTTTTGGTTTTCATCGAATATGGAAAAAACAATTATTAACATATTTAAATCCTTTAAGTGGAGAGAAATGGGTCGATCTTTGCTGTGGCACTGGAGACCTTTCTATTTCTTTAGCAAAATCTGTGGGAGCTAATGGAGAGATCTATGGTATAGACTCTGCGCCAAAAACATTATCTTTAGCTAAGCAAAGATCTTTGGAAAGAAAAGTACTTTCCATTGAATGGGTTGATAGAGATATTTTTGACGATCAAAATAAATTAGAATATTTTGATGGAGCTGTTATGGCATATGGTTTGAGAAATCTTCATGATCCTTTTGAAGGATTAAAAAGAATTCGTAGCTTCTTGAAATCAGGAGGTAGGGCCGGTGTACTAGATTTTAATAGAAATCCTGACAATTCTATAGCGGACTTATTTCAAAAATATTATTTAACTAAATTGGTAATTCCTTTAGCAAGTAATATCGGATTTAAGGAACATTTTAATTATTTGATTGAGAGTATTAATAATTTCCCTGATGCAAAATCTCAAGAGAAGCTTGCACTCGAAGCTGGCTTTAATAATGCTAAGTATTACCCTATTGCGTTAAAACAAATGGGTATTCTGATTTTAAAGAATTAAAGTATTTTTTTGTTTAATTATTTGGAAAGCTCCTTTCGCCTACAAAAGCTACATTTACGCCATCTATCTATTTCTCCTGATGGTGAGGGCGTATGGCATATTGTGCAGTTTTTTAATCCATGAATATCAATTCTGCTAGGGTGTTGAGCCCATATTTTATTTTCAGATTCTATCTTTTTTATTGATTTAGAGTGATATTGTTGGACCTTTAAAGCTTTTATTTGATGCCCTGAAGATCTGAGAGATTCTATGATTTGAGTTCTAGTGTAAAAAAGAGCTTGTCTCCATTGGGGATGACTAGCACCAATAATTAAGACACCGCCTTTCAGGTTGATAGGTGTGGAATTAGTGGCAAGTTTTTCCCCCACTAATTTGTGCCAATTTTGGGATATTAGAGCAAATTCATTGTTTTTTTTCCATTGAATTTTTATTTGATCTAAACAACTTGAAAGAGATTTATCAGTCTTGAAGCCTAAATTATTTGAGGATGTCTGAATTTGGAAGTTATGACTTTTTTGCTTTTGAGGAATATTCATATCTTTACTCTATCTTTAAATTTTGTTTAATGCCTAGCTAATCTTTAAAAGTTTTGTTTAATTTCTTGATTGGATTGAAAGAGCTTTTCTAAGCGTAAATTATTTCGAAAATTTTACTTGGATTTAATTTCTTGTGTTTAGTCAACGAAAAACTACTGCTGGCTCTATTGCCAGCTATTTACAAAAACGTCCGAATAGCTCCATCCCCTGGAAAGTTCGATTTAACCCAGTTTGTTCAAGTACAGAAATAAATCTTTCGGATTGGCTTGTACGTAATCCCATCATTAATAATCAAGCTAGGGCAATATTTGCAGCAACTCAGAAAAATGGAATTGGCCAGAGAGGAAGGCTATGGGATTCCCCAAAAGGAGGGGTTTGGCTTAGTGCAGCAGTTCCTTGTTTTGGTAGGCAACAAAGTTCGGGCTTATTTGGATTGGCTGTTGCATATGCTTTGTGTGAGAGGTTGAAAAGGTATGACATTTTAGCGCAGATCAAATGGCCTAATGATTTGTTCTTTGGAGGAAAAAAATTAGCAGGCTTTTTACCTAAATTAATATTTAGAGGTGAATCTTTTAGACTTGCAAGGGTTGGTATTGGAGTTAATGTCCTTAACAGAACCCCTTCTAATGGGATCTCCTTATATCAAATATTAGGAACTAAAAAACTTAATTTGTCAGAGTGGTCTGCTGAAGTCCTTAATGCTTTAGAAATAGCAATTCATCTTTTTCAAGAAGATAGTGATTTTTATTTAAAAGCAGAGAAAAGTATTATTAAAGGTGATATTTTTAACCCTGAAGATTGTCAAATATGGCAAGTAGATGGTTTGGAAAATAATGGTGGGTTGAGAATAAAAAGAGGAAGCCAGAAAAAAATTCTTACTAGATGGGATTGAGTATATATAAATTAGATTTTTAATTAGAAGTTAATAATTTTCCCATCTTTAAAATGAGCTATTTCTTTCGCTCGACTTGCAACGTTATCTTCATGGGTAACAAGGATTAAAGTAATTCCTTGACTATGGAGATCATCAAAAATATCTAATATGGAAGCTGTTGTTTTTGAATCAAGGGCTCCTGTGGGCTCATCGGCAAGCAAAAGAGATGGTTGGTTAATAATTGCGCGCGCTATGGCGACTCTTTGTTGCTGCCCTCCAGAGAGTTGATTTGGTAGGTTTTGCATCCTTTCAGAAAGGCCTACTTTGTTTAACGCTTCTTCGGCTAACGCCTTTCTCTGATTATATGGAATGCAGGCATAAACCATTGGAAGCATTACATTTTCTAAGGCAGTAGCTTCTTGTAATAAATGAAATTGCTGAAAAACAAAACCTAATTCTTTATTCCTTATGTCAGCCAGTTCGTCATCATTTAAATTTTGAAGATTTCTTCCATTTAACTCATAGGTACCAAAAGTTGGGCGATCTAAACAGCCTAAAATATTCATAGCTGTACTTTTGCCAGAACCACTTGCTCCCATTACAGCCAGGTAATCACCTTTGTTGATAATTAAATCAATTTTGTCAAGAGCTTTGACTTCAGAATTTCCTTTGCCATAAATTTTGCTGACATTTTTTAGTCTTGCGACAGGAGAAGCGTTTTTGTTAGCCAATTGTTCCGTTACTAGCGATAGTAATTGCTTCCTGGAGAAGAGGGGTCCCAGTTACTGCATCATTAGCCCATTTGAATAAAGGGTTTGAAAGAATTCCACCTATAGCTGTAATTAATACACAAGTTATTAAAGCAACTCTTAATGGAGGAAGACCAAGGGTTTCCCATTGAATAGATGGATAAGATTTAACTATTTCAGAAGCTTCTTGGGGTTCTTTGACAACCATCATTTTTATTACAGAAATATAATAATAAATTGATATTACAGAAGTTATTAAGCCAACAATTACTAAAAGATATTGTTGGTCTGCCCATCCGGCAAAAAACAAATATATTTTTCCAAAGAACCCGAGCATGGGAGGAATTCCTCCTAAAGAAAGAAGGCAAAGACTTAATCCAAGAGTTATTAAAGGGTCTTTTTGGTATAAGCCAGAATAATCAGAAATTCTGTCACTGCCGGTTCTTATTGAAAAAAGAATTATGCAGGCAAAAGCTCCTAGGTTCATAAATAAATAAGCTGCCATATAAAGAACCATTGCAGAGAAACCCTCTTCTGTTCCGCAAACTAATCCAATCATAAGAAAACCTGCTTGCCCAATTGAGCTATAAGCAAGCATCCTTTTCATTGAGGACTGAGCCAGAGCTACTACATTCCCCAGGGTCATACTTAAAACTGCTAAGACAGTAAATAAAAGTTTCCATTGAGCATCAAAAGCACTAAAACATCCAATAAGTACTCTTAAGGCCAAAGCAAATCCTGCAGCCTTTGATCCAACAGAAAGAAATGCCACAACTGGTGTTGGCGATCCTTCATATACATCTGGAGTCCATTGATGGAAAGGGACTGCAGCAATTTTGAATGCAACTGTTGCCAATACAAAGACAAGAGCTAATGCAACTAAGGGAGATGAATTACTTTGAAGTGCAATTCCAATTCCTTGGAGACTGGTTGTTCCACTTATTCCATAAAGAAGTGAGGCTCCATAAAGAAATACCGCGGCTGCAGCCGAACCAACCAGGAGGTATTTCAATGCGGCCTCAGAACTTCTTGCATCTCTTTTCATATAACCAGAGAGCAAGTAGCTAGCTACTGAAAGGGTTTCCAGTGAGACAAAAACGCTTACAAGGTCTGTAGACCCGCATAAAAGCATTGCTCCCAGGGTCGCAGCCAAAAGGATAGCCGCATATTCTCCAACAGGACTTCCACTTTTTTCTGCATATCGCCAGCTAATTAGAAGAGATATAAGAGTTGAAAGAGCTATCACTCCTCTAAATGCAATCGCAAGATTATCTGCGATAAAAGCACCTAAGAAGGATTCTTGAACTTCTCCATTCCACTGTGAACTAAGAATTAGTAATGATGATCCAAGGCCCGCGTAACAAATAGGCGGAGACCATTTAGCAGCGGTTTCTTCTCCAGCTAGATCTACCAATAAAGTTCCTAACATTGCCAATAACACAAAACCTTCTGGAAGAACTGATTTAGCGTTTAGAGAAAGATTTAATAATTGGTCCGGAGTACTTAAAAACAGATTTGTTATTAGGGATGCACTAGTCGCTGTCATGATTTTTTTTCTTAGCAGACCTTTTTTCTGACTGTAGCGAGGTTATGAATTATGCCTTTTATATGATGATGGTCTAGGCATTTTGCGCCCTGGTGCGATAAATAGGAATAAAGGATATTTCAGCCTATGGTGAACACTCTGGTCATTGTTGAGAGCCCAACTAAGGCAAAAACTATTAGAGGTTTCTTGCCAAAAGGCTTTGAAGTCGTTGCTTCTATGGGACATGTCAGAGATCTCCCAAATAATGCTGGTGAGATTCCTGCTTCAAAAAAAGGAGAAAAGTGGGCAAAAATCGGAGTAAATACAACAGCTAATTTTGAACCTTTATATGTTGTACCTAAAGATAAAAAGAAGGTTGTTAAGGAATTAAAGCAATCTTTAAAAGGTGCTAGCAAATTATTGCTTGCGACTGATGAAGATCGAGAAGGAGAAAGTATTAGTTGGCATTTAATGCAACTATTAGCTCCAAAAGTTCCTGTGCAAAGAATGGTTTTTCATGAAATAACCAAAGAAGCCATCGCAAAAGCTCTTAAAGAAACAAGAGATGTAGATCTTGAATTGGTTCATGCCCAAGAAACAAGAAGAATTCTTGATCGATTAGTGGGGTATACGTTATCTCCCCTTTTGTGGAAGAAAGTGTCTTGGGGGTTATCAGCTGGCAGGGTCCAATCAGTTGCTGTAAGACTTCTTGTTCAGAGAGAAAGAGCAAGAAGGGCTTTTAAGAGCGGCAGTTTTTGGGATTTAAAAGCTCAACTGGAAAAAGAAAATATTAATTTTGAAGCAAGGTTAGTGTTATTTCAAGGTAAAAAGATAGCTTCTGGGGTTGATTTTGATCAATCTACTGGCGAGCTTAAAAAAGAAGTAAATGTTCGATTATTAACTGAGTCAGAGGCAACTAATCTTGCGAAGAATTTAAAAAAGGAAAATTGGTGTGTCTCTTCAGTAGAAGAAAAACCATCTATTAGGAAACCTGTTCCTCCCTTTACTACAAGTACACTTCAACAAGAAGCGAATAGGAAACTCCGTCTTTCGGCGAGAGAAACAATGAGATGTGCTCAAGGATTATATGAAAGGGGTTTTATTACATACATGAGAACGGATTCAGTTCATCTTTCTGATCAAGCAATAAAGGCAGCAAGAGATTGTGTATTGTCAAAATATGGCAAAGAATATTTGCTTAATAAGCCTCGTCAATACAGCAATAAAACTCGAAATGCTCAAGAGGCACATGAAGCGATAAGACCTGCCGGTGAATTATTTAAATCGCCTAATGAAACTGGCTTATCAGGTAGAGATCTTTCTTTATACGAATTGATTTGGAAAAGAACTGTTGCTAGTCAAATGCCTGATGCTCGTTTGACGATGTTATCAGTAGATTTCAAAGTAGGAGAATGTTCTTTTAGATCAAATGGTAAAAGAATAGATTTTCCTGGATTTTTTAGAGCATATGTAGAAGGAAGTGATGACCCTGAAGGTGCTTTAGAAGGACAAGAGGTGTTATTGCCATCGCTTGCTGAAGGAGATTTATCTTGCCCCAAGGAAGTAGAACCTTTTGGTCATCAAACGCAGCCACCTGCTAGATATAGTGAAGCTTCTCTTGTCAAAACTCTTGAAAAAGAAGGAATTGGAAGACCATCTACTTATGCAAGCATTATTGGAACAATAGTGGATAGGGGTTATTCTGTTTTGCAGAACAATTCATTGACTCCTAGTTTTACTGCCTTTGCAGTAACTGCCTTATTGGAGGAACATTTCCCTGCCTTAGTTGATACAGGTTTTACGGCGAAGATGGAGTCGACATTAGATGAGATTTCGACAGGAAAGGTTGAATGGTTGCCTTATTTAAAAGGATTTTATAAAGGTGAAGGGGGGTTAGAGACTCAAGTTCAGCAAAGAGAAGGTGACATAGATGGAGGGGAATTTAGATCAATTTCATTGGAGGGACTTTCTTGCCTTGTGCGATTAGGAAAATATGGAACTTACCTGGAGTCAAAGGATGCAGGGGATGATGGCAAGCCAATAACAGCGTCAATTCCAGAAGAGACAACGCCTGCTGATTTAGATGAAGAAAAAGCAGACTTGATTTTGAGACAAAAAGTCGAAGGTCCTGAGTCTTTAGGAAGAGATCCAGATACTGGTGAGGAAATATATATTTTATTAGGTAAATATGGTCCCTATGTTCAAAGAGGTGAAATATCAGAAGATACCCCTAAGCCAAAACGCTCTTCATTGCCTAAAGGCTTAAAATCAGAGGATGTCACCCTTCAAGATGCCCTTGGGCTTCTTCAATTGCCTAGGCTGTTAGGAGAACATTCTGAGGGAGGAAAAATTCAGGCTGGTTTAGGTAGATTCGGACCTTATATTGTTTGGAATAAGGGGAAGGGTGAGAAAGACTATAGATCTTTGAAAGGAGAAGATGATGTCCTTGAAGTTAATCTTTCAAGAGCTCTTGAGTTACTTGCAATGCCTAAAAAAGGAAGAGGAGGCAGAACAGCATTGAAGGATCTAGGGATTCCAACTGGGAGTAAAGATAAAGTTCAATTATTTGATGGCCCTTATGGCCTTTATGTGAAACAAGGCAAGGTCAATGCCTCTCTGCCCGAAGGGAAAAGTGGGGATGAAATTACCCTTGAAGAAGCCGTCAAGTTATTAGAAGCAAAAACTACCAAGAAAAAAACAAATAGGAAGAAATCTGTTGTAAAAAAAACAACTCAAAAAGGCACTAAAAAAATCATTTCTAGTAAGGAGAAAAAAGCACCTAAAACCACAAAAACTGGTAAATTGAGAGCTAGTTCAGTCAGAGTTATAAAGCCTGAATAAACTAGATGTTTGACTATATGAAGTTAGCTAATAGAAGTTTATTTGTAGCAGTATTTCCTTTTTTTCTTTTATTTATTCAAGCATGTTCTATCAAGCAGTTTGGGGAAAATCTTTCAAATAATTTTGATTATCCTCAGGAAAGTAATGTTAAAAGTTCAATTGATGAAAATTTGGATAATTCAGAAAAAAATCTAGAAAATAAAAAATCAATCGAACGTAAATCTAAGGACCTTTCTAAAAATATTGATTTAAATTCTGGGCAAGTCTTTGAAAATAAAAAATTTAAAAGAAAATCTTCTTCTAATAAATTTAAAGTAGCTGACTTCAAGCCATTACCATATCGAGTAATCATTAAACTTTCAGGTGCTAATCCGGCTGCTCCTGCCGAAACAGTTACTAAAGCACTTAGGCAAGCAGGAATTAAATTTGAGGTAGAAAAGATAGAAAGGTTTGATATTAAATCTGATACCAAAGTTTTTCCTGTTAATAGGTAATGCTTTTAGGTATTTTTGGGAAGGCTTTATGGTCAGCACTTGGAATCCTTCGAAAGAATTACTAGAAGACAAGCATTAAAGATTGTAGAGACCTCTTATTTAGCGGCAGCTTCTTCTTTGATTTGGATAGCACTTTACTATTTGCCTATAGGAGGAGCATTGTTCAGGCTTGCTCTCCCTTTACCTTTGGCTTTATTGAATATTCGCAGAGGTGTTAAAGCAGGATTAGAAGGTATATCTTTATCAGTTCTTTTGTTAGTTGTATTGATGGGACCAGTCCGTGGACCTTTAATACTTTTCCCGTATGGTTTTCTTGCTTGTTGGTTGGGTTGGTGTTGGTCTAGAAAATTTAGCTGGTGGCTAAGCTGGTTCGTTGGAGTCTTGATTGGGACTTGTGGTTTTTTGATAAGAGTTTTAATTCTTTCTATTTTAGTTGGAGAAAATCTTTGGGTGATAATTACTCGTGCCGGAGCATCTTTATTAGAGAGAGTGATTGATTTCTTTGGGATTCCTTTAATGCCTGATATGGCTCAAGTGCAATTGGTGGCGATTTTATTAATTGTTGTGCAAGAGTTGGTGTTTGTTCTTTCTTTACATGCTTTGGCTTATTGGATTTTCCCTAGATTAAAGGCTTCCATGCCAGAACCACCACCTTTATTAAATGGACTAATTGCGTTAGATCCACTCTGAAAAGTTGGTTTGGAATAATGAAAACTCTTTTATTTGAAATCTTAAATGGTATTACTGCTATTAATTTGGGTTTTTCTAAGACCCAAATTAATAGCTTTATAGAAAAATGGATTCATTCACTTAAGGATTTCAATTTTATTTTAATCTTGGCCGGATCAAGGACTTCTGAGGTCGAGGGTATTTCTTGGGCAGGCTGTACTGCTAATTCTCGAAAGTATACAGCTCTTGCTGATGCTGAATTACTTTTAAATGGTCCCTTATCTATAAAGAACTGGCCTTTACCTCCTTTACCAGGAGGCGTTTCCCCTGCGCTTATTAGTTATGTGGCTTCAAATTTTATTGGAATTAAACCTCTTATCATCTCAAGTGGATTAAGCCACAAGCCAACTTTCCCTCATATCTGTCTTGATTCTCAGAGTGAAGGCCCTGCTAATTGTTTGAGTTCTGGGAGTGCTATGAACCATAGACGAGTTCAGAAATTATGGAATGCTGGATTAGAAATGGGTCTGAAGATGAATAAACCATTGCTAATTACAGAGTGTGTTCCTGGAGGGACCACTACGGCCCATGCTGTTTTTTCAGCTCTTGGGCTTGAAGTTTCCGAACTTATTAGTGGTAGTGTTTTAAAACCACCAGTTTTACTTAAGAAGGCTTTAGTTGAGCAAGGTTTGTCTGCAGCCTCTTTAGGCCCTAATCCATTGCCTCAAAGCGTTTTATCAGCAGTAGGAGATCCCTTTCAAGTGATTGCAACTGGTCTTTTGATAGGAGCAAGACGAGCTGGTCAGCCAGTGTTATTAGGTGGAGGTAGTCAGATGTTAGCAGTTTTAGCATTGGCGCTTAGTGATTTGGAGCCAACTTCGAGATTAGATTTTGTAAAAGACATAGCTATAGCAACAACATCTTGGTTGGTAGATGAGTCAAATGATGATGACCTATCTAGGAGTTCATTTATTTCTTTGATGAATTTTATTGCTGAGTTTTTTGAAATAAAGCTTCTGGGTTTCGCTTCGGGACTAAGGTTTCATTCTAGTAACAAGAAAGTATTGCGAGATTATGAAATTGGATATGTAAAAGAGGGAGTTGGTGCGGGTGCTCTGTCTTTTTTAGCGAAGCTAAAAGGAATTACATTAGATGATTTAATAAAAGCTTGTGAATTAGCTGTTGAACAGTTGGACTCCAGAGGACATTAATCATGTTAATACTTTTAATTTCATGGTATAGGAAATGACTGATTTATTTCTTAAAAGACGTGAATTTATAAAGTTAGGAGTTGGGATAAGTGTCCTGGGATTAATTGGATGTACGAGGCAATCTGGAAATAGCTTTGTCTTAAGAACATCAACTGGAACATTGCCCAAGCAGTTATTGTTAAAATTACCCTCAGAATGGAGAGGTGAAGAGATTGACATTGACTCTGAAATTAATCCATACAAGGAGTTATTGTCTACAAAATCTGATTTAATTGCAATCCAGGATGGATGGATGGATGGAATTTTATCATCAGATCTTTTGCCGATGAATTCATTAGATCTGTTGCCAATACTTAGTAGTCAAGCAACGAATTTCATAAAAGCTTTTGGGACTGAATTCGAAGATAAGATATTGCCGATAGGGGTTAATCCTTGGGTCATGGTGTTTAGGAATGGAGAACCTTGGCTTGAAACTGCAAAAGAATCATGGGAAGTCTTGCTAGATCCTTATTTGAAAAATCAAATAATCTTACCTAATAGTTCAAGACTTGTAATCTCTATAGCCGAAAAGATGGGAGATATTAATAAGCTTAAGAAATTGAGGCAACAAGTAAAGACTTATGATGATGTGAATGCTCTTAATTGGATTCTTTCTGGGAAAGCAAGAGTTGCTGTGTTACCCCTTCAACGTTGTATATCCAATTTAATTAGAGACCAACGTTTGAGTGTCGTATTGCCTCAAAGTGGCTCACCATTAAATTGGACTCTTTTAGCTAAACCTGTTGCGAGTCAGAAAATGTTGCCATTATCTTGGTTTATGAAGACTTGGTCACAACCGTTTTTAAGGAGGTTGCTGAATAATGGTTGGGTACCACCTATCTCTTATTCTGAATTATTGAAGGAAAAGATGTATTTACGGAAGGATTTACAATCAACTATTGTGCCTTCAAGAACAACTTGGGAGAATTGTTGGTCTCTATTACCTTTAACTAAGATCGAAAAAAAAGATCTAGCAGAACGTTGGATTCTCTCAGCTCCATAGTTTTTATTAACTTTTCTCAATTTCAAAGATGCTTTGTTCTTTAATCTCCAGGATTTAATCAATGTTTACAGGACTGATTCAGGCAGTTGGAAAAGTTTCTCTTCAAGTGAATAGCTTGAAGATCGAATATCCCAATCTTTTTGGATCGATAAATATCGGAGATAGTGTAGCTGTTGATGGCGTTTGTCTAACAGTCGTTCATATTGATGTGGAAGGACATAATTTTCTTGCTGATATCAGTGAAGAGACCTTAAGACGTACAACTCTTGGATATAAAGCTACAATGAATGGCTTTGTGAATTTAGAGCTTGCTCTTCAATTGAAAGATAGGTTGGGAGGCCATTTAGTTACTGGACATGTGGACGGATTTGGGAAAATCATTTCGATTAAAAATTTAAACAACTCTTGGAATGTTGAGGTGTCTTGGGAGGATCCTGAATATGGGAGATATATTTGCGAGAAAGGAAGTATTTGTATAGATGGAATAAGTCTTACAGTTGCTCAATTTTCTGATAATGGAAGAAGATTTTCTATTGCAGTAATACCTCATACTTGGATGGCAACTTCTTTACATCATTTATCTGAAGGGACTTTGGTGAATTTAGAAGCAGATATTATGGCTAAATATGCTGAAAGAATTTTAAGTAAATCAAACATTGAAGTGTCTTCAACACCTGAACTAAATAAATCCTGGTTATCAGCTCAGGGCTGGATCTAATTAAATTTTTTTAGAGATATATGCTCTCTACTTTAGGGGCACTAAATAAATAGCACCTGAATCTTTTCTGACTTCTATTTTAAATTCTTGGCCGGGTTGTAAACCTAATTTTTTTGTATAAGCATGACCAATTAAAAGATTCCCATTTCCATGGACACGTGTACGAAATTCTGCTTGCCTTCCACGAGAAGATCTGTTCCCTGCCCTGCCAGGACCATTTGATCTAAGCTTTATGCCCTTCGCCTCTACAAGTGCTCTATAGAAGTTTTTGCGCAAAACTCTTCCGCTGGGGCCTACATAGCCACATCCTTTTGCAATTTCATCCTCAGATAAATGGCTTAGGGATCTGTTTTTATCGAGGAGTTCTTTTCCTACAAGCATTTACTTGTTTTTTTAATTGCATTAATTCTGACGAATAAGTGTAATTGTGGCAACAAAATAATTGCAATCCTTCTAATTGGTATCAATTTTTAGTATTAAAGTAGGTAAAGGATAATAAATAGAATCACCCAAATGCCATCAACGAAATGCCAATAGAGTTCTGTTGCCTCTAAGGGAAATTTATTTGATGAAGTTATTCGACCGTCAGGTGAACGAGACTGCCACCAAATTATTAAAATCATTAATGTCCCTAGTGTTACATGGAGCCCATGAAAACCAGTTAATGCATAGAAAGTACTTGCATATAAATTGTCTGTTAGCCCGAAAGGAAGAGTAAAATATTCGACCATTTGGCTTATAAGGAAAGCGATTCCAAGCCCAGCAGTTATAAGCAACCATTTTTGACACAAAGAATTTTCTTTACGAGATAGAGACTGTCCTGCTTTATGAAATGTTGCACTGCTAACAAGTAAAAGAATTGTATTAAGTGTTGGAAGAGGAAGTTCTAATTCATAAATTGCATCGGGCAGAAGAGGATTGACTGCTTTAAATGTGAGATAAGCTGCGAAGAAACCCGCAAAAGTCATTCCATCTGCTACGAGGAAGGCAATTAGACCAAATAATCTGTGGTCAGCATGTTCTACTTCATGGGTGTTGCCTTCAGTAGCTTTTTTGCCTGAGCTTTTTTCTTCAGATGCGATTGTTGTCATTCTTTAGCTCTTTTGCCTCTGAATAAGTTCAGACTCTTCTTCAGACAGACCATATCCATAAGGCTCAGTCACTAGAGGAGCATCTCCTTCCCAATTCTCAACTGGTGGAGGAGATGATGTAAGCCATTCTGGTGTTAGAGCTTGCCATGGATTATCCCCAGAAATTTTTCCATTGAAGATACTATGAAAAACATTCCATAAGAAGGGGATAGTGCTCAATGCCATAATAAGTGCCCCTAAACTACTTATTTGATTTACAAAAGTGAATTGAGGATCATATTCAGCGACTCGTCTTGGCATACCATTTAGTCCAAGCCAATGTTGTGGAGCGAAGCAAAGATTGAATCCTATAAATGTCAAGACAAAGTGCGTGATACCTAGCTTCTCATTAAGTAGTCTGCCTGTAGCTTTTGGGAACCAGTGATAAATAGAAGAGAAAATCACAAAAACGGAACCTCCGTAGACAATGTAATGAAAATGAGCAACAACAAAATAGGTATCATGAACATGGACATCAAATGGAACTTGTGCAAGAGCTACACCTGTGATCCCACCTAAGACAAAATTAATGATAAAACCAACTGAAAAAAGGATTGCAGAATTTATTGAGATTTTCCCCCCCCATAAAGTAGCGACCCAATTAAAAAACTTTATACCTGTAGGGACAGCGATGAAAGCAGTTGCGATAGTGAAAAATAGTCTCATCCAAGGAGGGGTACCACTCGTAAACATATGATGAGCCCAAACGATTAATCCAAGTACAACAATTGCCATGATTGAGTAAACCATAGTTGTATATCCAAAAAGAGGTTTTCGACTGTGAACAGGAAGAATTTCACTAACCAATCCAAATGCGGGTAGAACCATTATGTAGACAGCTGGGTGAGAGTAAAACCAAAAAAGATGTTGATAGACGATTACATTGCCACCAAGTGTAGGGTTGAAAAAGCCTGTATGAGCGACAATATCGAAACTTAAAAGTATTAGAGTTCCGGCAAGTACTGGAGTAGCAAGTACAACCAAAAGACTAGTTCCTAGCATTGCCCAGCAGTACATTGGAAGTTGCATTAGCTTGAGCCCAGGTCTTCTAAGTTTTAATATTGTTGCGATAAAATTAATCCCTCCAAAAATAGAACTTCCTCCTAGAAGTAAGACACTTAAGATCCAAATAATTTGACCGGCAGCCGGAGTTGTTATGCTTAAAGGTGGATAGGCAGTCCAGCCAGATTGCGCCGCCCCATTTATGAAATAGCTACTAATAAGCATTAGTCCAGAGGGTGGAATTAGCCAAAAAGCAACCGCATTCAGACGTGGAAAAGCCATGTCTCGTGCTCCTACATAAAAGGGAATTAGATAATTTCCAAAAGCCCCATTAATAACTGGAACGATCCACAAAAATATCATAATCGTGCCATGTAGTGTTAAGACTTGGTTATAGACATCTCTTGCTAAGAAATCAGATAGCGGACTTGTTAGCTCTATCCTCATTGCACTAGCAAGAGAACCTCCTATTAGATAAAAAATGAAACCGCATACTAAATATTGAATTCCTATGACTTTGTGATCAAGGCTGAAACTGAAATACCTTAACCATCCTTTAGGCTGTAGTCCTTCTTTAGAAGGTTGGAGGTCAGATGGAGGGATAGAAATTGTCATACTTCAGAAACAGGAACTTTTGAATTTTTAGTGAACCAGTCTTCATAATCACTTGAACTTTCTACAACTACAGTTGATCTCATTCCACCGTGATAGGGACCACAAAGTTCTGCACAAACAATTGGGTAACGGCCTAATTTAGTAGGGGTGAAATTTAAAATAGTTGGCTGACCTGGAATAATATCCTGCTTAATTCGAAATTGAGGCACCCAAAATGCATGAATTACATCTTTAGACTCCATTCTCATACTTATTTCTTGATTTATAGGAACATGCAACTCACCTGAAAGGATATCTCCTTTTGGGTAATGAAAAAGGAATGCAAATTGCTGAGCAGTAACTTCTACAGGGATTGAGATCGCTTGGGATGCATTTGCAGAACCTACCACCACTCCAGATCCAATGCCCCCCCAAACTCTATCGGCCTTAAGCATTGAATCATTATGATTATGTTGAACGTTGTGATTTAAAGATTGCATTCCTCCCATTCGATCATAAATGTCATAGCTATACAAACCAACAAATAAAACAACTATTGCTGGGACTGCAGTCCAAAATATTTCTAATGACAAATTTCCTTCAATTGACAGGCCATCTCCTTTTTCGCCATCTCTGCGTCGGAATTTTATAAGACTATAAATAATAAAAACGACCATTCCTACAAAAAGGATTGTGCCAATGGTAAATAAAACCATTGAAAGTTCGTCGTATATAGGCGCATTAGTGCTTGCTTGAACCGGCAGAAAATCTATTTTATTTCCAATCCAAATTATCCCTATAGATAAGGCTATGCTCAATACAAGAGTGATAGTGGCCGATGCTTTCGGCAAAATAAAGCTCCATTTAACTTTAGGTTATTAAGAAGCTTGAAAATATGCATTACTTAGTTATTAATAATTGCTTAATTTAAGAAATTTATATCTATTTTTCTTGATTTAGAGCTTTTTGATGAGTGTCTTTGTCAGGAATGGAAAATTTAAAGCTTTTATTTGTCGTTTAGTTATCAATAAGAGGTGACGTAATCCATTAAATCGCTACCTTGCAATGAGGGGACTTATTTTGATTTAGGGCCAACATTGAAGCACTCTTCTTTACCTTTGGTTCGTTTTCGGCTTGCGCAATTGGGCTCTCATTTAGTAGTAGCACTTATTGCCTTGGTCGTCATTGGTGGAGCGACTCGAGTTATGGAAGCAGGTCTCGCTTGCCCTGATTGGCCTCTTTGTTATGGATCTTTCTTGCCAGGAAGACAAATGAATATACAAGTTTTCCTGGAGTGGTTCCATCGCTTGGATGCCTTCTTAGTTGGTCTTGTTTTGTTAGCACAATTTGTATTGGCTTTGATCTTTAAATCGAAATTGCCATCTTGGTTGATATGGGCTTATGGAGGCCTTTTGTTTCTTGTTGCTTTACAAGGTGCTTTAGGCGCTTTAACTGTTCTTCAGCTCTTGCCATCCAGCATCGTTACCGCCCATTTAGCACTAGCTTTAACTCTAGTGGCTCTAATGAGCATTATTTCTCAAAGACTACTTGAAGTAAATAAATCACCTGCTCCAGTCTGGTGGCCTTTTATGGGATTTACTTCACTCTTTTTAGTAATTTCTCAGGCTCTTTTGGGTGGACGAATGGCAACAACATGGTCTTCGAAAACATGTTTGATTAAAGGTGAATCATGCCAATTGCTGGAGTTACATCGACTTTCAGCATTGCCAATTGCTCTTTTTATATTGGGTTTTGTATCAATAGCAATTATCAAAGGTGGTTGGTTTAGAGCTCAGTGGCCTTTATTAGGTTTTGTTGTATTCCTGTTGTTTTCACAAATCTTTCTTGGTATCACTTCAGTTCATTTTGCTCTATCAGCCCCTATCTTTACGGTGGGCCATCAGTTGGTAGGAGTACTCCTCGTCGGGACACTCGCAACTTTGAGTACTCGGCGACCTGATTATTTGGAAGAAAAGATTCAAGAGACTTCTGAAAAATCTGTATTGGAGGCATGTCATGGTTAGTAGTTCATCTGCTGAAACTTTCCAAGGGAGTTTGAATCGCGAGGATATTGTTCCTTCCCGAAAAAAAATCAAGTTACCTCCTTGGCTTGAAGTCGCCAAGCCTCGACTTATCCCGTTGCTTTTGGCGACTACATTAGGAGGAATGGCTTTATCAGAGGGTTGGCCTTTAACTTCCCCTAGATTGGCGTGCACTCTAGGAGGTGGTGCTTTAGCAGCAGCAGCAGCAGGTGCATTGAATTGCTTGTGGGAGCAGGAACTGGATAAAAAGATGAAACGGACTAGTGACCGAGCTTTGCCCTCAGGCCGCTTGTCTCCTACGGCAGTTTTTGCAGGCGCGATTTTTTGTACATTTGCAGCAGCTGCTCTTTTGGTGAGTGGAGTTAATTGCCTGGCGGCGGGATTATCTTTACTTGGCTTGTGTTCTTATGTATTACTTTATACTGCTTTCTTAAAGCCCAGAACATCTCAAAATATAGTTTTTGGTGGCGTAGCCGGGGCTATACCACCTTTGGTGGGAGCAGCTGCAGCAACAGGTCATATTGGATTAGGCAGCTGGTGGTTATTTGCACTTGTTATGGTATGGACTCCCGCTCATTTCTGGGCATTAGCGATTTTCCTCAAAGACGACTATAAATCTGTAGGAATTCCGATGCTTCCAGTTGTTAAAGGACCAGTTTTTACTGCTCAGGCTATTTCTCGTTATGGTTTGGCTACGGTTTTATTAAGTATCTTTGGAATTTTTGCTTTGCCTGAAGGTGGACTTTTCTATGGAGTTCTCGTGGTGCCTTTTAATGCTCGTCTTTTACAAATGATTAATAGGCTTGAGGCCGACCCAGAAGACTTGAATAGAGCAAAAGGTTTATTTCGATGGTCAATTCTATATATGTTTGGGATATGTTTTTTACTTGTTATTAGTCGTTCGTCTTTGGCAGTTCAGTTTGATAATCAACTTTCTCTTTTAATGGGTGAAATTATGCAATCAATTTAAGCATTTGAAAATTTATTTTTAGTTTATTTCGAAAATTTATTGAATTCCTTATTAGATTTCTAATTATGATGAAGTGGATTTAATGTTTTGATGCCTTTAGTAGAAATTAAAGATCTAGTTAAGTCTTATGGTTCTGTTAAGGCTTTGAATTCTTTGAGTCTGAGGATTCCTAAAGGTTCTCTTTTTGGCCTTTTGGGTCCAAATGGCTCTGGGAAAAGTACAACACTAAAAATAATTTGCACTTTATTGGCTCCTGATTCAGGTCAAGTATCTATAGCAGGAGTCGACGCATTGGTTGAAACGCGTTCAGCCAGGATGAAACTAGGATATGTTGCTCAAGAAGTTTCTATGGATAAAATTCTTACTGGACGAGAATTGCTTCAGCTTCAAGGTGATTTGTACCATCTCAACACTAATTTTAAAGATACTAGAATAGAAGAACTGATTATCCGCTTGGAAATGTTTGAGTGGATTGATCGTCGTTGTGGTTCTTATTCAGGAGGAATGAAAAGAAGACTTGATTTAGCTGCAGGCTTATTACATAAGCCACAATTATTAGTTTTGGATGAGCCTACGGTAGGTTTAGATATTGAAAGTCGAAAAGTTATTTGGGACATTTTAAGAGAACTTAGATCAGATGGGACAACAATTCTACTAAGTAGCCATTATCTAGAAGAAGTAGAAGCACTTGCAAATAAAATGGCAATTATTGATGATGGTCGTGTAATTGCAGAAGGCACACCTGAGCAACTTAAGAAAGAGCTTGGAGGAGATCGAGTAACTCTTCGAGTAAGGGAATTTAGCGATGAAAATGAATCAAAGAAAGTCAAGAAATTCCTAGAAAAGATTTCAGGAGTAAGGCAAGTAGTTATTAATCGTTCTCAAGGCTTTTCTTTGAATCTTGTTGTAGATGATGAAGTTGTCTTGTCAAACTTGCGAGAACAGCTAGAAAGTGCACAGTTTGAAGTTTTCGCACTTACTCAAAGTCGACCTAGTTTGGATGATGTTTATTTGCAAGCCACTGGAAGAACCCTTATGGATGCAGAGCTTTCAGTTTCAGGTCAAAGGGACTTGAAACTCGAAAAGAAAACAGCTATGAGGTAAACATCTTTTGAGTTTTCCGAAAAATTCTATGAAGTTAAACTATGTCTGCTTCAACTGAACTAGTTCAAAGCAATCTTCATGATGAGGATCGTCTTTTAGCTCGAATTCAAGAAATTTCAGGGATGACAAAAAGGTTGTTTATACAACTAATTAGGCGTCCTTCTACATTGATAGCAGGTGTTCTTCAGCCCTTGATTTGGCTGGTTCTTTTTGGAGCTTTATTCTCTAATGCACCAGATGAATTCTTACCTGGTGGCGTTAGTTATGGAAGATTTTTGGGAGCAGGAGTTATCGTTTTCACGGCATTTAGTGGCGCACTTAACGCTGGATTACCAGTTATGTTCGATCGTGAGTTTGGTTTTTTGAATAGACTGTTGGTTGCACCTTTAATTAGCAGAAGTTCGATTGTGTTTGCCTCTGTTATTTATATAACTTTTATTAGTTTTGTTCAGAGCTTTGCAATTATGGGAACAGCTTCATTACTTGGATATGGATGGCCAGGCCAAGGAGGGATGTTAATAGTTATAATTACACTCCTTTTACTCGTATTTTCTGTAACGGCGCTAAGTCTTGGCTTAGCCTTTGTTTTGCCGGGCCATATTGAATTAATAGCAGTAATTTTCGTAGCAAATCTACCACTGTTATTTGCAAGCACAGCTTTGGCTCCGATTTCGTTTATGCCTAATTGGTTAATGTGGCTTGCTTCATTAAATCCTTTGACATTCGCTATAGAACCAATTAGATCTGCTTATCAAGGTTCTATTGACTTAAGTAGAGTATTGATTTTTGCTCCTTATGGAGAAGTTAATGGTTATGGTTGCTTAGCGATTTTGTTGGTTTTAACTATTGGTCTGTTTTTATTAATTATGCCCCTTTTGGATAAAAAACTTGCTTAATTCTGTGAACTCATCAATTAACAGTAATTACTTTCCCTCACGACAAAGGGAACTCCAACTTCAAATCCTTGAGGCATTAAAAAAGGAAGATGTTGAAGAAATTGATTTTTTGAAATCAAAATGGGTGCATCGCTTTGGTTTGGATTCTTTGCCAGAAGATCAAGAGAATATACAAAATTCAATTGATTTTTATCCAGAATCTAATAAAACAGAAGTAGAAATAGAAGAGATTAAAAATACTGATGAAATAGAAGTTGAGAATAAGAATCAAACCCCCAGTAAAAACAATTCATTTAATGAATCAATACCTCCTGTGGCTGAATTAAATAAGAATGAATTTTCTAGTGAGGAATTAATTTTAAATCCTCCTGAAGAAATAAACCTAAAAAGTATGTTTGAAGATAATCAAGACAATACTTTCGAGGAGATAGCTATTGAGAATGAGATCAACGAACAACAATTTAAACAGTTAGATCATTCTGAAGAAATAGTCGACGATCAAGTTATAGATTTTAGAGAAGAATTTATTGAGAATCCTCTTGAAGAGATTGCAGATGATCATATACAAGAAGATCAATCTATTTCAAAAGACTTGGTTGAGGAAAATGTTCTGAAAGACAATCAATCAGGAATCAAAAAAATCCACAAAAGAGAATCTGAAATTGATAAAGAAACTATTGTTGAGGTTCCCCCTCCACCTCCTCCATCTTTAAATAATTTAAGAAGATGGTTGAATTAGAATTTTTTTTGAGAAATGAATAATTTATAAAAACACAAG
>CETG01168616.1_pt1 | contig 33788 bp, 28 predicted proteins | sample 361471 | NCBI WGS metagenome assembly CETG01 (sample SAMEA2622696, study PRJEB7988) | marine metagenome | isolation source: saline water (ENVO:00002010), including | reverse complement strand
TAATCACCCGTTTGCTCTCGAAGTGGTGCGCATTCTAGGGAGCTTTTTCGGTTCTGGCAACACCTTTTTTAAAAAAAATTCAGGTTATTTCAATATCTTATTTGGAGGCCGCGGAAACACTGGCTGCCGGCGGTCTGCTGGGGCAATATTGGCCGTTTTCTCGGGCAGCCCAGCCCACGGCAACAGAAGGACAGCACCCATGTGGTTTCGCAATCTGCTTATCTACCGTTTCAGCCAACCCGTCCCCTTCAGCGAATCCCAGCTGATTGAGGCCCTTGAGCAGAAGCCCTCGCGCCCCTGCGCCAGTCAGGAAACCCACACCCTCGGCTGGACCACGCCCTGGGGACGTCACTCGGAAAACCGTGTAGAAGTCAGCAACGGCTACTGGCTGATCGCAATGCGCAAGGAAGAACGCATTCTCCCGGGCAGCGTCGTCAAGGAAGCGCTGGCAGAGAAGGTCGAGGAAATCGAGAATCGTGATGCGCGCAAGGTCTACAAGAAGGAGCGCGACACACTGAAGGACGAGATCGTGATGTCCCTGCTGCCTCGGGCCTTCACCCGCACCCAGACCACCTTCGCCTGCATCTGTGCGGCTGAAGGCTGGATTGCGGTAGACAGCTCCAGTCACAAGCGCGCCGAAGACCTGCTCAGCCTGCTGCGCGAATGCACAGGTTCACTGCCGGTGCGGCCGCTAAACGTCAAGATCGCACCTGCCAGCAGCATGACCCAGTGGGTGAAAGACAACCAGGCGCCGGAACAACTGCAGATCGGCGACGAGTGTGAACTGCGCGACACCTCTGAGGACGGCGGCGTAGTTCGCTGCAAGCGTCAGGATCTGGCCAGCGACGAAATCCAGCTGCACCTGAGTACTGGCAAGCAGGTCAGCCAGCTGGCGCTGCAGTGGCAGGAAAAGCTCAGCTTTGTGCTTGATGACAAACTGACGCTCAAGCGCGTCAAGTTCGAAGACCTGCTGCGTGAGGAAGCGGACGACAACGCCGGCGATGACATGGCCAGTCAGCTGGATGCCAGCTTCACCATCATGGCCAGTACCCTCAGCGAGCTGCTGCCGGCGATTACCAATGCGCTGGGTGGCGAGGACATCCCGCAGGGTATTTGAACCGCCCCCTCCCCTTTGTCGCCCCCGTTGCGGGGCGACACCCCCCAGCCCTCGGGGCATACATCAATCTATCCACAAAACCTGTGGATAACAGTGTGGACAGCCTGCCGAAAAGTCGCCTCAGGGTATATGAAACGGGGCTACCACTTAAAATGGTTATTTTTTAACCTATTTTTTTACCTTTAAAATCAATATCTTACGATATGGCATGAGATTTCAGTGACTTACAGCGGCTTTTGACAAAGAGATGACAGGAGTCTCGCCGGCTGTGCACAATCAAAGGGCAGGAGCCCGCCTCCAGACCAACTCCGATGCGCCATTTCAACGCATCGGCCCTGCCCCGAACCGCGGCAAATGATCGTCTGCAGACAGCGATGTCAGCCTTGATTGTCAAGCAGCCAGGCGGTTGCGTCGGCCGCTGCTGCGCTGCGCGGATAACCTCTCTGCACATAGCGCATCCGAGCCTTGGCGCGAGCCAGATCCCCCCGTTCCTGATCCAGTACGGCAAGATCGTATTCAGCCCGAGCCATACCCTCAAGGACAGCCTGTACCCGAGGCACCATCTCGGCCCGGTATCCCGACTGGGGATGGGCCCTGACAAACCCGGTCAGTGCGGCATGGGCCTCCCGACCGAGTTGCAGCTGCAGCTGGCTGTCACCGCGCGCGAGCTCGAAGCGGGCATAGGGAATCAACGCTGCCAGGTACGCGGCATAATCAGCCTCGCTGACGGCCTCGCCTTGCTGCCGGTAGCTGTCCACGAGAACCTGCGCCACATCAAGCCGGGCAAGGGTCAGGCACTGGTAGGCCGCCTCAAGCAGGACCGCCGGTTCCCCAAGAGACTGCACCTGCTGCGTGAGTGCGGTATCACATTGCCCCATCGCCAGTCGCGCCCGGACATCGGCCAGCGCCGCCTCCTGGCCCTGTGAGCGCACCTGATTGCCGGCGCAGCCCGTCAGGCTCAGTGCCAGAACAATCCAGCAGCCCATTCGAGTTGTCTTCATCGTTTTCATCTCTGTCATTGCAGTTGCACGCGCCAGCGCACCCAGCCGTCGGGATCAGCCCGGCCCAGCAGCTGCAGACCCGCAGCCAGATCCCGATCAGCATCGGCCCGGGCAAGCAGCCGGGTATCGAGTTTCAGCGGTTTGGCCGGTTGCCAGCGGGCGGTACCGGCCAGCCCCAGCGGGCCGCCATTATCTGCGAGACTCATCACCAGCCAGCCGTTTTCCGCCGCCAGATCGGCACCCAGGTTCCCGAGCGCGAGCGGGCTTGGCAGCCCGCCACCGGCATCCTGCCAGGCGATCCGCCCGCTAGCCTCGGTTACCTTGCGCAGATCCGCCAAGGTCAGCCGGGGTATATCCAGCAGCCAGTCTCCCTGCAACAGAAACGGCGCCTTGTTCACCTGCGCCATACTGGCAGCGCTGAGGCGACCACGCACGCCTTCCAGCGACAGCCGGTCGACGGCCATACGCAATACCGCCTGTACCCTGCCGTCACGCGGCCGCCAATCCAGATCCAGTTCAAGCTCACCCGCCAACAGCCCCGCAGGCTGCCAACGCCACTCCAGGGCACCCTGATCAATGCCATCAACCTGCAGGCGCGCCAGGCTGCCGCGCCAGAGCGTACCGGTCAGCCCGTCCAGCTCAACCTTAACCGGCAGGTGGGGTTGTACCTGCCGCCAGACCAGCTGCGCCGGGAGATTGCTGATCAGCGTCGCAAGCAGGACCAGGCTTGCCAACAACCAGAGTCGTCGTCCTTTCAGCCAGCCCATCAGCGACGCTCCAGCAACAGACGTGCAGACACCTGACCGGCAGCCTGCTGGCCCTCGATCATCAGTTCACTGACCCGCAGCCCCTGCCGCAGCTCCAGCTCCGCGAGCCACCCCATGAGCGCATCAAAACCGACCGCGTCCATGATCAGCCGGGCACCCTCGCCTTCGGGTTGTACCCGGGTGAGCGCGGAGCGCAGGCCCGCCGCATTGGCCGAGACCTCGATCAGTGTCAGCACCGAGCCACCTGCTCCGGGCAGCGCCGGGGCACGCTGCTCCAGACGTGCCCGTCGACGCACGTCATCCGCCACCTGCTCCATCCAGACCGCCTCCGCCGACAATCTGGCGACGTCACTGCGCAGTGCACTGCGACCTTGCAGCAGCGGCTCCCAGACCGCGACCCAGGCGAGGATCAGGCCCAATGCCACTGCGCCCAACACGAGAATACGACGCTCCCTCGGCGCCAGCCCTGCCCACCATGCCTTCATGATCCGCTCCTGGAAATACGCAGCCGCGCGGTCACCGCGCCGCTGTCCGAATCGGCTCCGAGCAGGCTTTCGCTCATGCCTTCGGTCGCAGCCAGAGCCGCACGCAACTGTTCGAGATCGGCAAAGGTCGCGACCTGCAGGTCGACCTCCAGTTCATCACTGCCCGCGCGCACCTGTTTCACCTCAACACCCTGCTGCTGCGCCACCGCATGGTAAAGCGCATACAGCAACTGACCAGCGCCGGACTGATCGTCGCCGCCCGCAACATTCCCCAGCCGCTGACGGAACTGCATCACCGGGTCCAGCATGGGCTCGCCCGGCAAGGCGTCGGAAAAACTGCGATCGATACGCGCCTGCAGCAGAGTGCGCTGCTGCTCCAGCGCGATACGCTCAGCTGCCAGCACACCGATACCAAGCACCAGCACTGCCGCCAGCGCCAGCAGGGCCGGGCGCATGGCCCGCCACGGGGGCGGAGCCATGCTGACCGCATAGGGCCCGCACAGCAGATTGAAGTCGGCGGTCATCAGTACCGACGGCAGCGGCAAGGTAGCCTCGCTCCGGGTAACAATCACCCCCGTTGGCAACACCGATGCCAGCTCCGTCGCCTGAGCACCCGCCAGCTCGACACTGCGCTCGACCTCGGGCAGTTCAAGCAGGCGCTTGCGCAGCCACAGGGCAAGCATGCCCGTCTCCAGCAACACAGCCTCTGCGGCACTGTCACTGACCAGCCAGCGCGTGTCCTGCGGCAATGGGGAGGCCTGCACCCGCAACCCGGAGGCTGGCACCGCAGCAGGCGGCACAGCGGTTACCGGCGAAATGGCCTCCAGACGCAGGCCGGTGTCGGCAAAGCGCACCAGCCAGTCATCGAGCAGTTGCCGTTCAACCACCGCCGCACTGATACGCCCGTCGCTGCGGCGGGGCCCCATGACAATGTGCAGTTCATCCAGATCCTGGCTTAGCTGGTCTTCCAGGGCATAGGGCAACGCCGCCCTGAGTGCGGCCGCCCGTTGCGCAGGCAGGTTGGCGCGCACCAGATTGACGCCGTCAGCCAGCAGCGCCCTGACCCGCCCTCCCGGGTAGCGTCCCTGCAGCACGGCGAGCGTATCGCAGCCCTGATCCCGAATCTGCCCATCCCGTTCCAGACGCCACCAGTGCAGCGGCTGGTCGGGGTTGCTCAACAGCACTATCAGCATGCCTCGCTTCCTGTGGTCATTACGGCTCGCAAGCCGACTGTTCGCGCAACACGACTTTGCCATTGGGCGCGTCGAGCAGCGTACATTGATAGAAATTGCGTTCACCGAAGTGCGCAACAATCTGCAACCGCATGAACCAGGGCGCATCATCGCCGGGCTGCGCACGGTCGCTGAACACCGCCTTGATCAGGTCACTGCTGCGCTCCACGTCAATCGGGCTCTGATCGGACGGGTAAGCGGTAACGTAGGGTGCCAGCGCCTGCCAGGCCTCGGCGCTCATACCGTTGACCGAGGCCAGCTCGGAGGCGACCAGCATGGTGCGGTTGGCCGACAGGCGCGGCGGGTCCTGCAATTGATAAATCGGATCATCGGTTTCGGGATTCATCCAGTCCGTGACGGCCAGCGCCAGCTGGCTGCCGGCGGGCATGGCAACGCCTGAATCCTGAGCAACCCGGTCAACCAGCCGGGCAAACTCGGCCTGCATATCCTCATTACCAGACGCCAGCGCGTTGAGATTGAAACGGCAGCGCATGTTGTCCAGCGTTGCCTGCAGGCGTACCTGATCGACCTCAAACGGCAACACGGGTGACAGGCAGGTATCCCACATCAGCTCATCCGCATCTTCCACCTGCTCCAGCACCTGCAACACCATTTTCTCCGCACCCAGCGCAATCTCCCGCGACAGGTCACGCTCGAACACCGCGCTGCTGCGCCGAATATCCGCCTGACCGCGCATTGCCATGCCGACCGCCGCGGTGACCGCCAGGGCGACAATCAGCAACGCGGTAATCAACGCCACACCCTGCTCTCTGCGTTTCATTGGCCCACCGCAATCAGGCGACGAATCACTCCCAGGCGCGGGATGTCCAGCTGGACCTCGACCGCCAGCGGCAACTGGGTGGACTCGGGGTCGAGATCCGCTGGCGGCCAGCTGTCGAGCCGCTCCAATCCGCTGGCTCCCCGCACGATGAAACGGAAGCCGGTTTCCACCCCGAGACGCTCGTCTTCAGCCACCAGATCGGCAAAGGGCTGCAGACGCACACTGTCGGCATCGGCTACGTCCACACCGGGCCACAACTCCCGCTCCAGCCCGCGTTCGGTCAACCGCCAGGCGGTGCGACGCAGGCGTTGCTCGCCGCCGGCGCCCGCCCGCACGAGCTCCAGCAGCGGCTGCTCATTACCGGCCAGCAGGCGCAGCGGCGGCAGGCGATCGCCGAACTCGTCACGCACACGCACGTCTACCAGCTGGGCCAGATCCCGCTCCAGCACACTCAGACTGACCTGCAGATCCGCCAGCTGACCGGCATGCCCGCGACTGACCTCATTGGCCTCCAGCACGGCACGCAGGCCCTGATAGGCCACCACGCTCATGACCGCAAACAGCAGCATCGCCACCAGCAGCTCAAGCAGGGTAAAACCGCGCTGTGCGCTGACCGGCTTCATGGCAGCACAAACCCGCTGACCAGCGCACGCTGATCGCTTTCATCGCCGGGCAACAGCCATAGACGAATATCAATTCGCTTGACCGCCGGCAGCGGAAACGGCGAGATCGCGGTGTAATCGCTGATCCTGGCACGGTAGCCAAAACGGTAAGGCCCCATCCCGGTTTCCCCGTTCAACTCACCGTCGGTCGCCGGACGCATGCCTGATTCGTACTCGGCCAGCAGGTTGCTGCCGGCCCAATGGGCCAGGGTACGCTCCTGAAGATACGCCGTGTTGCGGGCATGATCGCTGCCCGCCTTGACCAGCGCCCCGAGCGCGACCGCCAGCACGGTCAACGCGACCAGAACTTCCAGCAGGGTAAAACCGCGACTGCTATGGACGTTCACTGAGCACCTCGATATGGCCGGTCAACTCAACCTGAATAAAGCGCTCCAGGCTATGCTCGCGTGCCCGCAGGACAATCAGGCCCGGCGTCATCTCGCCGGTGTTGCTCAGCCGCAGCTGAGGGGTCCAGACCCGGCTGGACGACAGGCTGCGGGGCTGATCGGCGGCTTCAAAATCCAGCTCGATCAGGCCCTCGGTCACCCGATGCGGGCCCAGCTGCGCGTCATTTACCGGCTGCCACTCACGGGTGGCGTCATCAAGCAGGACCAGATCAAGCATGCTGTAGCTGTCGCGCCGAATCCCCAGCGCCCGCTCGCTGCCGCCACTGATCAGCAACTCGTCACGGGCCAGCTGCAGCACGGTTGCCAGGCGATCAGCCTCGCGGCGCAGTTCGCGCTCCGCCCCGTCACCCAGCGACAGCGTCGCCAGCCCCGCCATCACCCCGATCAGCACCAGAACAATCAGTACCTCAAACAGGGTGAAGCCGGTCTGGCGCGAAGGCGCAGATGGGTGACCAACTCGCATGACTGTCAGCGCTCGTCTTCTTGATCCAGATTCCAGTTGCCGATATCGGCGGCGCTGTCAGTGCCACCGCTGCGGCCGTCGGAGCCGAAGCTGTAGAGATCAAACAGGCGACCGTCGCGACCCGGGTTCTGGTACTGGTAGGCGTTGCCCCACGGATCCTGCTGCAGGCGATCCAGGTAGCCGCCCTTGCGCCAGTTGCGCGGCGCATTCTGGCCGGTGGGCTCCTGCACCAGGGCGCGCAGCCCCTGTTCGGTGGTCGGATAGCTGAAGTTATCCAGTCGATACAGATTCAGCGCACTTTCGATGGCACGAATGTCACTCTGCACCTTGGTGATACGTGCCTGGTCCGGCCGGTCCATGACCCGCGGCACCACCACCGCCGCCAAGATCCCGAGGATGACCACCACAACCATCACTTCAATCAGGGTAAAACCGCGCTGCGCAGCACGGCGTACGTGGTTATTGCTCATCATCAATTCACCAGTTGGTTGAGTTCAAAGATTGGCAGCAGAATCGCCAGTACAATCACCAGCACGACCGCGCCCATGGTCAGAATCAGCAGCGGCTCGAAAACACCCATCACCATCGCGATACGCGCCTCGAGCTCGCGCTCCTGGGTTTCCGCCGCCCGCTCCAGCATGTCGTCGAGGGTGCCGCTGCTTTCACCGCTCTTGATCAGGCTCAGGGTCATCGCCGGGAAATAGCCACTGCGCTCCAGCGCCAGCCCGACTCCGGCTCCCTCGCGCACACGCTGGGCCGCCTCGCTGACCGCCTCGCGCATCGGCAGGTTGGTGATCACACTGGCACTCATGTTCAACGCATCAAGCAGCGGCACACCGCTGGCGGCCAAAATGTTCAGGGTACGGGCAAAGCGCGCGGTGTTGAGACCGCGGGTCAGGCGGCCAATCAGCGGCAGCCGCAGCAGCAGATCATGCCAGCGCCGCTGATAGGCAGGCCGCTGCAACAGGGTGCGCAGGCCATAGCCCAACCCTCCAAGTATCAGCAGCATCAGCAGGCCCCAGTCGCGCAGGGTATCGCTGACCGCGATCAGCATGCGGGTCAGCAGCGGCAACTGCTGATTCATGCCGTCAAACACCTTGACCACCTCAGGCACTACATAGGTCAGCAGCGCTACCGTTACCAGCAGCGCGACGCAGGTAAGGATGGCCGGATAGAACATCGCCAGCTGGATCTTCTGGCGCATCGCGTTCTGCGCCTCTACGTTATCCGCCAGCCGCTCCAGCACCAGATCGAGCCGCCCCGCCTGCTCACCGGCGGCGATGGTGGTGCGGTAGATGACCGGGAACACCGAAGGAAACTCGCCAAGCGCATGGGCCAGCGGCAGACCTTCCATCACTCGCGTACGCACCGCTGTCAGCGCCGAGCGCACCTTGGGTGACTCACTCTGCCGCGCCACCGTGGCCAGTACTTCCTCAATCGGCAGACCGGCGCGCGCCAGGGTTGCCATCTGACGGGTTGCCAGCGCAAGCTCCAGTGGCTTGATGCGCTGCTGCAGTACCGGCATGCGCAGGACCGCTGCACGCTCGGCCACCTGGCTGACACTCATCGGCGTCAGCCCCTGCTCACGCAGCCGCCCGCGGACCTGACGGGGCGAATCCCCCTCCTCTACGCCCTTGCAGGTGCGGCCGCTGGCGTCCAGCGCGGTATATTCGAAGGCCGGCACGGTCAGTCCTCCCGGGTAACGCGCAGAACTTCTTCCAGCGTGGTGTCACCCGCCAGTATTCGCCGCATTCCGTCCTGTCGGATGCCCGGTTGCGACAGCCGCGCATGGCGCACCATCGCCTGCTCACTGGCACCATCGTGGATCATGCCGCGCAGGGTGTCGTCGACCTCGATCAATTCGTATATCCCGGTGCGGCCGCGATAACCGCTGCCGTTACAGGCAGGGCAACCGGTGGCGCGATACAGGGTCGGAGGCTGCTGCTCATCCACGCCCATAAGCCGGCACTCGCTGCTGCTCGCCTGATGCGGCTCGCGGCAGTCCGGGCACAGGGTGCGCACCAGCCGCTGGGCGAGCACACCATTGAGCGTGGACGACAACAGAAACGGCTCGATGCCCATGTCACGCAAACGGGTAATGGCACCAATCGCCGTATTGGTGTGCAGGGTGGAAAACACCAGGTGACCGGTCAGACTGGCCTGAATGGCGATCTGAACGGTATCCACATCGCGAATCTCACCGACCATCACCACGTCAGGGTCCTGACGCAGGATTGCGCGCAGACCACGGGCAAAGGTCATGTCGACCTTGTTGTTGATCTGGGTCTGGCCGATACCGTCGAGGTAATACTCGATGGGATCTTCGACGGTAAGAATGTTGCGGCTCCGATCATTGAGCCGCATCAGCGCCGAATACAGCGTGGTGGTCTTGCCCGAGCCGGTCGGCCCGGTCACCAGCACAATGCCATGCGGGCGGCTGATCACCCGCTCCATGGCCGCATAATGCTCCGGGCACATGCCCAGCTGACGCAGCTCAAGGCGCCCGGCCTGCTTGTCGAGCAGACGCAGCACCACCCGCTCGCCGTGGCCGGACGGCAAGGTCGAAACCCGCACGTCCACCGCCCGCCCGACCAGCCGCAGGCCGATCCGACCGTCCTGGGGCAGGCGTTTTTCAGCGATATCCAGCTTGGCCATGACCTTGATCCGAGAGACGATCACTGGCGCCAACGCACGCGGCGGCTCCAGTACCTCGCGCAATACACCGTCCACCCGCAGACGGATGGACAGGCGATTTTCAAAGGGTTCGATGTGAATATCCGACGCGTTTTCCTTGACCGCCTCGGACAGCAGCGCGTTGATCAACCGGATGATCGGCGCTTCATCCTGTGATTCGAGCAGATCCTCAGGCTCGGCCAGCGACTGAGCCACCGACAGCAGGTCGGCATCCTCACCCAGCCCTTCGACAAACTGCATTGCATCGTTGGCCGAGCGTTCGTACCGGTCACGCAACCGGGCTGCAAAAGCGTCGTCGTCCAGCTCAATGGGCAACAACGGGCAACCGTGGCGACGGCGCAACTCAAGCAGACCCTGCGGATCGCAATCGGCGCGTACAAAGACTTCCAGCTGGCCGTCCTCCCGCATGGCCCCAGTCAGTATCCCTACCCGCCGGGCGTAGCGATAACCGGTCTCGGCGGTTGGCGCGGCGACACTGCTTTGCTGCTCGCTCATCGCCTACTCCCGGCCAGCGCTGGGCGGTGCACTGATGGCCGCCGGCGCCGGGGTACCCTGCATGGCGTTCTCGAACGGTGGCGGCAACGTCAGCAGGTAGTTCCAGTCCGGCAACACCGGAACACCCTCGCCGACATCCATCCGCCCATGGCGGTTCTGCTCGGCCACCTGGCGGTCACGAATATAGCTGTACTTGGCATGGGTCAGGCTTTCGGCAACCGCCGAGTCACGCACGATCACCGGGCGCAGGAAGACCATCAGATTGCGCTTCTGCAGCGAGGCGGTGTCGTAACGGAACAGCCGACCAAGCCCCGGAATATCGCCCAGCCCCGGCACCTTGTCGGCGGTCTCGACCATTTGATCGTCGATCAGGCCGCCGAGCACGATCATCTGGTTATCATCGACCATGACATGGGTAGTCAGGCTGCGCTTGTTGGTAATGATGTCTGCCGCACCGCTGGTGCCCGGTGCAATCTGCGAGACCTCCTGGGCAATTTCCAGACGCACCGCGTTGCCTTCGTTGATCTGCGGGCGGATCTTCAGTTTGATACCCACATCTTCACGCTGGATGGTATCGAACGCCTGCCCCGAATCCTCAACCGAGCGACCGACGATAAAAGGCACGTTCTGACCGACCACGATTTCGGCTTCCTCGTTGTCGAGGGTCAGCAGGCTTGGCGTCGAGAGAATATTGCTGGCCGTATCGCCCTGCAGTGCATTGACCAGCAGCGCAATCTGGGTGCTGCCGATGCTGCCGATGCCGCCCAGACTGAGGCCGCTACCCAGCGACGGCGGGCTGCTGACGTCCCCTTCGAGGAAGGCATTCACACCGGCCGCCAGATCCACAATGCTGTTGCCATTGCGATTGAAATTGATGATGCCGACTCCGGAGTCTTCACTGCCGAAGCCCCACTGCACGCCCAGCTCCTTGGCGCGGTCATAGGACACCTCGGCGATCACTGCCTCCACCAGAACCTGGGCCCGACGGATGTCGAGCTGACGAATGATGGACGACAACTCGCGGGACAGCTCCGCCGGCCCGTAGATGACGACCGCATTGGTACTCTCATGGGCCTCGATGCGAACACGGTTCTGCTCGGCCGTGTTGCTCGCAGTGGTATTGCCCGTGCTGGTTGAGGTGGTGCCACTCTGGTTGCGCTCGCGCCCCTCGGCGATGCCGCGAAGCACCTCGGCCACTTCCCCGGCCTTGGCGTAACGCAGGTAATGCACCTGGGTATTGCCCTGATCCCCTTCCACGTCCAGCCGGCGCACGACAGATCGCAGGGTCGCCCGCGCTTCCGGGTCGCCACGCAGAATGACCGAATTGGTGCGTTCGTCCGCGATCAGCTTGGGTCCGCGGGTAAACTCCTCCGCCGGCGCGTTGCTGTCGAGTCCCTGAACGATACGCACCACGTCCAGTGCCGAGGCGTGCTCCAGGGGCAGTACCTCGAAGTCTTCGGTCGACTCACGGTCCATGCGCGCAATCAACGCCTGAATACGGCGGACATTGGCTGCCGTATCGGCAATCACCAGACTGTTGGAGGCAGCCGCGGCAGCCAGATGCCCGCCCTTGGGCACCAGCGGCCGGAGGATACGCACCAGTTGGCCGGCATCCATATTGTTCACCGTAATCACTTCGGTGATGTATTCGTCGCCGGGCGTGTCCCCGGTCAGGCCTGCGACCTCATTCTCCTTGGCCTGCACCTCCGGCACGATGCGCACCATGCCGTCACTGCCGCGCACCGCCGCAAAGCCCTGCGACTTGAGCACCCCCAGAAACAGGTCGTACAGCTCCTCGCGCCGGATCGGCTGGCCGGAAACGACATTGACCTGCCCACGGACCCGCGGATCGACGATAAAGTTGATGCCGGTTTCCTGGCTGACAATCTCGATCAGGCCATTGATGTCCGCGTCGCGCAGATTCAGCACCAGGTCCTGGTCCCGTTCCGCCGTCTCCGTCGCTGACTGTGCCAACACCGGACTACCCACTACTCCCAGAGTCAACGCCAGCGCCAGCGCCAGCCGTTGTTTGCGAAACTGCATCGGCATCAGTATCAATCCATCGTTATCGTAATGTTCATGGGCTGCCCATCGCGCTCAAGCGAGACCGACACCGAGCTGGCGCCGGACATCTGGCTGAGAATCTCGCGGTAGTCCTCGATCTGCGAAACCGGTGTGCCATCGACGTCGGTAATCACATCACCCGCCTGCAGACCTGCCGCCTCAAACTCGCGGGCGTTGCGTGCAGGGGACACTTCTATTCCGTACAGGGAACCATCCACCATCACCGGATTGGCGCTGATGACATCGGCAAACCGCTGGGGATCATTGAGCCAGGCCTCGCGGTCGATACGGGCCAGACCGCCATCTGGGGCCAGGGTCTGGCTGGAATCCACCTCGGGCAGCGCGCCGGTACGACCGGCACTGCGGGAAGGACGCCCGTTACCAGCCAGCTCATTGCGCTTGAGTCGCAGGGTCTCCAGCTGACCATCTCGCATCAGCATCACCCGGTCGCCCAGCACCTGCTCCAGACGGACCTGCCCGGGCAGCGTCGCTCCGACGCGATAGAGTTTCTCGGGTTGGCCCTGCGTGACCAGAATGGCGGCACTGCGCGCCGGGTCGGGGTCGGCCAGCACGCCCTTGAGCGTCCAGCTGAGCTTGGTGTCGGGCGCGTCTACCACAACAGGCGCACGGTCGGCCTGACCGTAGGGGGACAGCATGGCCAGCTCGCGGAAGCCGGGCCGGGTGGAAGCGAGTTCGGAAGCAGAGACGGAGTAAGGGACAGGGTCGACGGTCGGCAACACGCTTTGCGGCTCGATCAGAACCCAGACAAGACGCCCGAGAAGCCACGCCGCAACCAGTACGAACACGCCGCAAACCAGCGTAACAAGGTTTTCCAGCGATAAACGGGCAACCTGGGGCATGCTCTCTCCATGGCAAAGAAACCCGATTCTGATCGGGCACGGGGCAGTTGGGGATAAGGTACTGACCTTTCTTTGCAAAATTATTGTTATACGCCTGCAATGTGTCTGCGAGGCCGTTTCGATTGTCACGATAATGCAATCTCCCGGCAACCCCCCTGAACAGGTTAATCCAGACGGATCGCAATGGAGCGACGACGCTAGCGAGTCCCTCGACCCAGCCAAATCACCCATTTGGGTTAATCCACGAAAAAGCATGGGACAAAGATCACCCCAATGGGCGATCTCCCTGTTACAGCAATCCAATCCGCTGATAGCTGCGTATCCGCACGCGCGAGAACGTCTCAAAAAGAGACACCCGATACTTGCCCTTGCCAGCAGTCACCCTTTACTCAAAACCGCAAGAACCAACAAACAACAATCAACTTGCGCGTGGAGAACAACAAGAATGACAAGGCTGAAAAAGACGGCGTTGCTGACCATGATGATCAGCAGCCTGACGCTGACAGCGTTGTCTGAGTGGGGGTGGCGGTGGATCGTCATCCAACGATCAGGCCGACAATCGGGTCCGGTTGCAGGACCAACGTGTGGAGGAAGGCTTTTTTAACGTGAATGAAGCCGGCTTGCCATTCGATGCCTTGCCGGAATACAGCGACTCAAGCCGCTGGACAGGCGTACTGAACGGTGCAGGCTACCGCATTGAAGTACCGGCAAACTGGAACGGTATGCTGGTGATGTACACCCACGGTTTCCGCATCAACAACATCGACCAGTTGACAGTCGACACTCCGCCCATGCGCCGTTATTTGCTCGAAGAGGGCTACGCTTGGGCAGCCTCCAGTTACAGCGCCAACTTCTACGATGTGCGTGCAGGTCTGGAGGATACCAACGCTTTGGCCCTGGCGTTCACTGATATTGCCGCCGAAAACGGCCGCACACTGGATACGCCGGATAAATACTACATTACCGGCGTTTCCATGGGTGGTCACATTGCTGCGGCGGCGGTAGAGCGGGAGACGCTGGCGACAGCCAATAATGTCGTCAATTACTCCGGTTCCGCACCGATGTGCGGCGTCGTCGGAGATACCGAGCTCTTCAATTTCTTTGCAGGCTACACCATCGCGCTTGCAACACTATCCGGCAACCCTATTGATGAATTCCCTTTGACCCAAGAAGAAGCTGCAACGATCGTAGCCAACGCCCGCACTGTGCTCTGGAACGACTACACCACGAACAAGTTTGAGAGTGGCCTGACACAGCAAGGGTTGGCGTTCTATCAGACGCTGAAGAACCTCAGTGGCGGCGAGCGACCGATGTATCCAATCAGCTTTGGCCTGTTCCAGGACCTGCTGCAGGGCTTTGCCGGATCAGACGGCACTGTCGACGGCATTTTGCTGGATACCGTGGTCGACACCAACTCCATTACCTATCGCTTTGAAAGCGAGTTGGGCGAGCCCTTAACCACAGACGAAATCAATTTCAACAGCATGATCGTCAAGGCCACAGCAACAGAGGGTGCCAACGATCTGCGCGATGACGGCCTGCGCTGGATTCCGAAGGTCAATGGCGAGTTTGATGTACCCGTTGTCACCGCACATACCATTGGTGATCTGTTTGTGCCGATTCTGATGGAACAGGAATACGCGCGGCGCGCAGCAGAAAATGGCAGTGACGACCTGCTGGTGCAGCGCGCTATACGGGCTCCCGGCCACTGCGACTTTACCGAAGCAGAGTTCACTGCCACCCTGGCGGCCATGCTTGACTGGGAGCAAGGCGGGCCGAAACCAGGCGGCGATGACTGGCTGACGCCCGCCACCGTGGCGGCTGACGACTTTGGCTGCACCTACACCATTGACGGACCGGTCGCAGAAGGGAACTATCCGCGCGCGGGCCTGCCATCCTGCACACCGGACTGATCGGCTCGACACAGTCCTGTCGCCGCCGGGGCTCAGCCCTGGCGGCGTTCCTCATCTACCGCCAGACGCCGAACAAACTGTTTGACGTTGGTTTGAGCGCGCAGCTCACGAACGTTTTCGGCCAACTCCCTGACCTCATCGGCTGGCAGGCCACCGTCCAGCTCCCGCTGTACGTCAGCCCACAGCCCGCGTACCTTGCCGGTCGCCCGCCCCGCCATACGCACCAGCGAAGGCAGACGTTCGGGGCCGAGCACAATCAGCGCCACCACCCCGACCACCAGCCATTCCGTCATGCCGTTACCGAACATGCGGCACCGGCCTCAGGCGCGCGAGCGCGTTTCGCTGCGCTCGGCAACCTGCTCCTGGACATCCATGGTCAGTGCATCGCGAGCTTCGTCGGTATCGCGCACCGCCTTGCGAAAGCCGCTCAAGGCGCCCCCCAGGTCGCTGCCGATATTACGCAGGCGCTTGGTACCAAACAGCAGCATGACAATTACCAGCACGATCAGCAGAGAGCCGATACTGATTCCACCTACACCCATGATAATTTCTCCATAAAAACCGGGGTCAGCAGCTGACGACCCCGCAATGATCCAGCATTTTTTCTATCCGGGCAGCGCCGGCAGCGCTGCCTGAATAACGTCTCAGCTACCGACAATACCGCCATCGTTCTTCCACACCACGACCGTGGCCGAGCGCGGCGGACGGGTTGCCGGCATGAAGTCCGGCCAGCTGCTGGTGTAGTTGCCGGCAGCAAAGTCGGTGGCGCTGGTGCCCTCACCCGGATGCTGAACATTGATGAACAGCGTCCGCTGGTCCGGGGTCATGGTGATGCCGGTGATTTCCTGATCAATCGGACCGACCAGGAAGCGCTTGAGATCGCCGGTGGTGGGGTCAGCGACCAGCATGGCGCAGTTGCCGAAGGGGTCGCGGTAGCCGCTGTCCATCTGGATCCAGACGCGGCTGTCGGGGTCAATCCACAGGCCGTCCGGCGAGCTCAGGATGTTGTCTGCGGTCAGCATGTCACCGTTCGGGTCATAACCGATATTGGTGTCGACGCCGCTCTCGCCGCTGTCGCCGCCAAACAGGAAAATGTCCCAGCTGAAGGTCGTCGCTGCCTGCTCACCACCGTCTTCCTTCCAGCGGATGATATGACCGTGGCGGTTGGTAACCCGCGGGTTGGCTTCGTTGACGTTGCCGGCGTTGCGGCTGGTGTTGTTGGTCAGGGTGAAGTAGACGTCGCCATTGGCCGGATCAACCGCGCCCCACTCCGGGCGGTCCATCGGGGTAGCGCCCATAAAGTCGGCAGCCAGACGGGTATTGACCAGCACATCAGCCTGGCTGGTAAAGCCATTGTTTTCATCCAGACCGTTCTGACCGTAGACCAGCGGCAACCACTCACCGGTGCCATCATCATTGAACCTGGCGACATACAGAGTGCCTTCATCCAGCAGGCTGCCATTGGCAGTCACCGCGTTGTAGTTCGCCGCAGTGACAAACTTGTAGATGTACTCGAAGCGTGAATCATCGCCCGAGTAGCAGACAACCGGCTTGCCCTCTTCAGCCGGAGCAAAGACCACGCCCTCGTGACCGAAGCGGCCCATGGCAGTGCGCTTCTTCGGGTTGCTGGTCGGGTCGAACGGGTCGATCTCGACCATCCAGCCGAAGCAGACCGGCTCGTTGCGATAGTCATCCGCGGCGGTTGCACCCTTGATGCTGGCATCGAAGCGGACAAACTCGTCCGCACCGTTGTCAGCCAGTTCCCAGGCATAACGGCTGGTCGCGCCGGTCTGCACACCGTAACGGGAATGCTCGCGCGGGTTATCACCCTTGTTGGTGAAATAGCCGGCCCAGTTCTCCTCGGCGGCCATGTAGGTGCCCCAGGGCGTATAGCCATTACCGCAGTTGTTCAGGGTGCCGCGGGTCATGGTGCCGTTAGGGCTGTAAAGCGTCTTGACGAAATCACTGCCGCGAACCGGACCATGGATCTCCATCGGCGTCAGCGCGGTGATACGGCGGTTCAGCGCATCCGGCTGAACGCTCCACTCGTTGTTGGCACCCTTGACGATGCGGACCACCGATACACCGTGGGCGTTGGCTTCCTTGCGTACCTGGTCAGCCGGGCGCTCGCCATCAACCAGCGGCGGCAAGGCACTGCTGGTGAGCGCAAGCCCTTGGGCTGCGGCGTGCATCAGGCGGGGTTCGACATACTCGTGATTGAGCACCAGCAGGCCGTCATCGGAACTGCCATCAATCGGGTAAAAGTGCATGCCGTCGTGGTGTGAGCCAACCTGCTCGGCCTGATCGGCACCGGTGCTGTTGACCGAAAATGACGGGAAGCTGCCCAGAATCGGCGTACCCCAGGGGATGATCACCTGGTAGCTGTAGCCCTCCGGAACGACAATCTCGTCTGCGCTGCTGACAGCAACGGCGGAAAAGCCCAGCAACGGAGCGGGTGACGGCGAGCCGCCATTGTCGTCGCTGCTGGAACTGCTCTTGCAGCCAGCCAGTCCCAGACCGAAAAAGCCCAGGGCAGCCGCACCGGCGCTACCCTTGAGCAGCTGGCGGCGGGCAAGACGGGCCTCCAGCACGCTGGAGAACAGACGGTTCATCTGTCGGTTGCTGAGGGGTTCATCACCCTCACCGTGATCGATGATAACCAACTGGTCACGTTGTTCGATGGACATCGGTTCCTTCCTCTCAGGTTTGGTTTGCTTGGAAACCCGAACAGGATGGCGAGCGAACGTGACAGATCAGGCAATGAACGATGAACTTTCAGCGGCGTGCCGAAGACATGCCCAAGTCTCTTTTATGGCAATGCAACACTGCAGAAACAACCATTACAGTTCCATTGCCAGCAGCATGCGGCGACTGTATGCAAGTACGCACGACCGGCTGGTGCCGGCGCCCTCTGGCAGGGTGATACCTGCCAGGCGGCAACAACCTGCCCAACTGCCGGACCAGCGCATAGCCTAGTCATCCTTACTGAGCAGCTTGCCGAGAGTAGCCCTGAGTTTGCCGGCCTTCAGCGGCTTGTTGAGCACGATGATGTCCATCTCTCGGGCAATCTGCCGACAGGCTTCGCTGCGATCTGCGGTAATCATGATGGCCGGCAGTTCACGGGCATAGCGCGCTCTGAGCGCCGCTACCGCTTCACCGCCGGTGCGGTTGTCATCCAGATGAAAGTCCACCAGCAGCGCATCTGGCGGGTGCGCCCCCAACCGAGCCTGCGCCTGCTCCAGATCGACGGCAGTCAGCACCTCGGCACCCCACTGCTCCAGCAGGCTGCGCATGCTCTGCAGAATGATCTGCTCGTTATCCAATACCAGCAACCGGCGCCCCTGCAGCGGCACCTCAATTGAACTGAGCAGTTGGCTGGCCTGAGCATTGCTTCGCTGAGGGGCAGCGACCGCCAGCGGAATACTGACCGAGAACATCGAGCCCCGACCCAGGCGTGACTGCACCTCGATGCGGGCATTCAGCAGCCTTGCAATACGATCGACAATCGCCAGTCCCAGCCCGACACCGCGACGCCGGCCGGACCGCTCCACGTCCAGTTGATTGAACTCCTGAAAAATGCGCTTGAAGTCGCTGCGTGCGATACCACGACCAGTGTCCCAAACCTGAATACACAGCTCACTGCCGCGTGTCCGGCAGCCAACCAGCACGCCACCGCGTTCGGTGTAGCGAATGGCGTTGCTGATAAAGTTGCGCAGGATCCGGCTGAGCAGGCGGTAATCGGTACGCACCACCTGATCACCAAAGCGCCCGCGCAGGCCCACTCCGGCGGCCTCAGCCACGCTGCCGAACTCACACAACAGCGGCTCCAGAATGTCGGCTACCGCGCAGTCACCGCAATCGGGCTGCAGATTCGGCTGGTCCAACCGCGAGATATCCAGCAAGTCGCTGAGCATGTCTTCGGCACTTTCCAGCGCCGTGTGCGAACGCTCGACCAGCAGACCCGCAGCTTCATCCAAGGGGGTCTCACGCAGGGTAGAGATCAGCAACCGCGCGGCATTGAGCGGCTGCAGCAGATCGTGACTGGCAGCTGCCAGATAGCGGTCCTTGCTGCGATTAGCCTGCTCGGCAGCATCTCGCGCCTCGCGCAACTCACCCTGGGTACGCTCGTGCTCGATAATCTCGAAACGCAGGCTTTCGTTCAGCGCCTCCAGCTCCCGGGTGCGCTGCAGGACCCGCTGTTCCAGTTCATCGTTCAGTTGCTGCATTGCCTGCTGCGCCTGCTTGCGCTCGGTCACGTCGGCAACAAAGGCTTCAATCACATGGTCGGAAGCGTCAGGGCGCAGCAGAATGTTCATGCGTACGTCCATCAGGCTGCCGTCGGCACGACGCAGCCGGGTTTCATAGCCGGTCAGTTCGCCCTTGCGCAGCAGGTGATTGCGAATGCGCTGGAATTCCTCTGCCCCCTCGATGAAAAACTGCTCGGCCAGCGAGCGCCGGGCGTGCACCAGCGCACTGACCGAGTCATAACCAAGCATCCGCGCCAGCGACTGGTTGGCTGCCCGCAGGCCATCCGTCAGGCTGGCCTGAAAAATCCCGTGCACCGCATTCTCGAACAGCCACTTGTAGCGGTTGCGCTCGTCCTCCAGCTCCTCAAGCCGCGCCAGCAATTCCGGGTAGTAGCTCTTGCGCGAGGACTGCGACCCCAGCCCCAGCAGCCCCGTCAGCACCTCACGGCGCGGATCAGAGGGCTTCGGCATAGACCACCTCGACATCCTGCAGACTGGATTCACGCGGATTGGTCAGGATGCAGGGGTCATCCATCGCGTGCAGCGACAGGGTGCGCAGGTCGCTGGTATCAACGCCATGCATGCGCAGACTCTGGTGAAAGCCCATTGCCTGTTTCAGCTCGATCAGATGTTGAACCAGCCGCTGGCGCACCTGCGGAGTAGTCATTCCGCGGGTATCAATGCCCAGAGTATTGGCGATCACCTTGAAGCGCTCCGGCGCGGCGTCAAAATTGAACGCCACCACATGTTCGACCAGGATCGCGTTGCATAGCCCGTGCGGCAGATCAAGGAAGCCGCCGAGGCTGTGTGACATGGCGTGTACAGCGCCAAGAATGGCGTTGGAAAACGCCAGCCCCGCCTGCAGGCTGCCGAGCATGATCTGCTCGCGCAGGGCAATGTCCTGCGGGTTCTGGATCATCTGTACCAGATTACCGTTAAGCAGGCGCATCGCCTCCAGGGCATGAGCGTCGGTCATCGGCCCGCTGCCGGTCGAGACGAAGGCCTCAATGGCGTGCACCATGGCATCGATTCCGGTACAGGCAGACAGGAAGGTGTCCATGGTTGACGTGGTTTCCGGGTCGATCAGCGACACATCCGGCACCACCGCCTTGCTGATGATGGAGAACTTCACCTTCTCCTGCTGATCGGAAATGATCACGAACTGCGACACATCGGCCGAGGTACCGGCGGTGGTCGGAATGCAGATCAGCGGCGGAATCGGCGCACGAATGGTATCGACGCCTTCAAATTCGAGAATATGTCGATCATGCGCCACGGCAATGCCGATGGCCTTGGCGCAGTCGATCGGGCTGCCGCCACCAATGGCGACAATGACGTTGCAGCCTGCAGCCCGGTACACCTCGGCACCATGCATGACCTCTTCGGTGCGCGGATTGGCAGAGACCTGGGTGAACAGTACATAGTCGAGACCCTGCTCCATCAGGCTTTGCTCGACATCGACCACCCAACCGGCGGCCTGCACTCCCGGGTCAGATACCAGCAGCACCTTGCGGGCACCGAAAGTAGAGGCGTAATTGGCGACGGTCTTGCGCGATCCTGCGCCAAAAATAATCTCGGGCGTGACAAACTTGCGCAATTGGCTGACATCGTAGGACATGCTCTGGCATCCGCGTTGTTGTTGTAATGCTGCGTGCTCCAGGGGGCCCCGCAGGCGGTCCCGGCAGACTACCCCAACGAGGCGTTTTTTATAAGCGCCAGGGCGGCGAACTAAGACTGAAGTAGCAACGGTTCGCCCCCTAAGTTGGATGGCTCGCCTGCCCTTGTGCTCGCCAGCATGGGAGCACAACAACAAGGATGAGCCTCCATGTCTGCGCGTCACCCAACGCTCCGTCAGCTTCTGCTGGGCTGTCTGCTTTGCCTGTTGAGCTTAAATCTGCGAGCCGAGAGCCCGCCGGCGCCCGGCTGGCAGCAGGCCGTGCAGTATCTGTTTCCCAGTGCCACCCGATTGATCGAAAAGCAGGGCAGCCCGCCCGTGTATCAGGCATTCCAGCTGGATCAGCTGCTCGGCTACGCCTTCGAGTCAACCGACTACTCCAGGCTGCAAGGCTTTTCCGGTAAGCCGATTCGGCTGCTGATCGGCATGACTCCGGAAGGCAAGCTGACCGGGGTGACCGTGCTGGAGCACCATGAACCGGTATTCCTGCATGGCCTGGGAGAACAGGCTCTGTTCGACTTCGCCGGCCAGTACACCGGCCGCAACATCGCCACGCCCATCGTCGTCGGCAGTACCCACGGCGGCAGTGTCGATGGCGATGCGGTGGGTTACATCGATGGCGTCAGCAAGGCCACCGTGTCAGTCGTCATCCTCAACGAAACGGTACTGCAATCGGCGATGACGGTTGCTCGCGCGCTGCTGCCGGAGTTTGCCCAGGGACCACAGGCCGTCGCCCGTCCCGAGCTGTTCGAGCCAATGGACTGGCAGCAGTTGCTGACTCGAGGGTTGTTGCAGCAGTGGCAGCTGGATACGCCCGCAGTGGAAGCAGCACTGGGCAACAGCCTGAATCTGTACCCGGGCTTTTCAGACGATAGCGACCTGCCGTTCAGCGAGCTGTACTTTGCCTACCTGAACACCCCGATGACCGGCCGCAATCTGCTCGGCGAGGCAGCCTTCAGTCGTTTGCAAGACGAACTGCTGCCGGGCGAGCAGGCGTTGCTGGTGCTCTCACGCGGCCAGTACCCGCACGTACCGGAAGACTTTATTCCCGCCACCGCGCCCAGTCGTATCAACCTGCTGCAGCATGGCAAGGCGATCGAGCTGCACGACATGAACTTCAACAACGGCATCCTGCTTCCGTTGCTGGCAGCACCGCCAGGCGACTGGCAGGCCAATATCTTCCGCATCAAAACCCACGCGGCATTCAATCCGGTAGAGCCTGCCGCGCTGCAACTCAACGTTACCCTGCGCCGTAACCCGCTGAGCGAGCAGCAAAGTCACTTCGAAAGGGCGTTGACGCTGGAGCCTGGACTGTTCGAGCTGCAAGAGGCCAGCGCAACCGCAGCGCCCACGCCGATCTGGCTGCAGATGTGGCAGCAACGTGCCTGGCAAATCGGCGCTCTGATGCTGTCGCTGGCGCTGGTCACCGCGCTATTCATCTATCAGCAGCGGGTCAGCCGGCACGCCCGCGGCTTTCATTTGCTGCGCGCCGGTTTCCTGCTGTTCACCCTGCTGTTCATCGGGTTCTACGCCCAGGGCCAGCTCTCGGTGGTCAATATTTTCACCCTGCTGCTCGCGCTCTGGCATGGCTTCGAGATCACGGTGTTTCTGATGGACCCGGTGATTTTCATCCTCTGGACCTTTACCTTCATCAGCCTGTTCCTTTGGGGGCGCGGCCTGTTCTGCGGCTGGCTCTGCCCCTTTGGTGCACTGCAGGAGATGGTCAGCTGGCTGGCGAAGAAACTGCACATTCGCCAGTGGAAGATCAGCGAACGCTGGCACCTGCGTCTGCAGTGGCTGAAATACCTCATTCTGGTTGCGCTGATCCCGACCGCTTTCTACTCGCTGACGCTGGCCGAGCGCCTGGCCGAAGTCGAGCCGTTCAAGACCTCGATTACCCTGTTCTTCGTGCGCAGCTGGCCATTTGTACTGTACGCGGTTCTGCTGCTGGGTATCGGCCTGTTCGTGCACAAGTTCTACTGCCGCTACGTCTGCCCGCTGGGCGCGGGGTTGGCGATCCTCGGACGGCTGCGGCTGTTCTCCTGGCTCACCCGCATCGACGCCTGCGGCAAGCCTTGCCAGCACTGCCACAACAAGTGCGAGATCGGGGCGATCAAACGCAGCGGCGCGATTGATTACGATGAGTGCATCCAGTGCCTTGAATGCATCGTGATACTCAACAACGAAGATCAATGCGTCGCGCAGATCAGCGCGCGCAAGCAGGCGGCACGTGCGCAGCGCGCCGACAACAACATCATCGTCAGCGACTGGGCACCCCAACGCTGAGCTATTGCTCTACCACAACAACAAAAGGACGTAACCATGCACGCTCTTGATCTGAACCACATCCGCTGGAATCAGCTGCCGGGCTTCGAGAACTTCGACTACTGCATTCTCAGTGTCGACCGCCCCAACCAACTGGTCGACGTACTGTTTCACTTTCAAGCCCACGATCCCATCGTGCTGCACCGCCACTGCGCGGTGAACCACACCTTCGTTATTCGCGGCGAGCATCAGCTGTTCCACGCCAACGGCAAACTGAAAGAAAGACGCCCAACCGGCAGCTACACCATCAGCCAGCCAGACACCACGCCCCACCGCGAGTGCGGCGGCGATGGCGGCACCCTGGTGCTGTTCAGCATCCGCGGTACCGAAGGTGTGATGTACGAAATTCTCGATGACCAACAGAACATCATCGCCGCGCTCGACATGGACACCTTTGAAGCCTTGTTCGCAGCCAACAACGACGCAGCATAACGCCGGTGCCGGATGGCCATGAGCATCCGGCCTGATCTCCCGAACCGGGCACAGATGATGGCACCGGCACCCAGAGACTGGAAACATCCTGAATCAGGCAGACAATTGAGCCGCAAGCAACCGATCGTATACTAGGCACATCATTGGCCACTCAAGATCCCCATGTCCCTGCTGATAGCGTTTGCTGTCCTCTCCATTCTGGTTTCCTTCATCTGTTCCATCCTTGAAGCTGCACTGCTGTCCATGACACCCAGCTTCATTGCCCGGCAAAAGGTCGAACGCCCCAGACTTTATCCCAGACTGAAACAGCTGAAAGAAAACGTCGACCAGCCGCTGGCGGCCATTCTGACCCTCAACACAGTCGCTCACACCGTTGGCGCCACCGGCGTTGGCGCACAGGTGACAATCGTGTTCGGTGATGGCTACCTTGGCGTCGCGTCCGCGATCATGACCCTGCTGATCCTGCTGGGCTCGGAAATCCTGCCCAAGACGCTGGGCGCCCGCTACTGGCCGACACTGGCACCGCTGATGCCCGGCGTGCTGAACAGCATGATCCTGTTGCTGAAACCGTTCATTCTGCTAACTGATCTGGTCACCCGCAGCCTGGGTGGCAAGACGCCGGAACATGACCTGCGTGCCGAGATCAAGGCCCTGGCTAGCCTTGGCCAGGAGCTTGAGTCGCTGGACGAGGAAGAACAGCGAATGATCCATAACGTGCTGGATCTGCATACCATCCGCGCCCGCGACGTCATGACCCCGCGCACGGTCAGCGAAACCCTGAGTCCGGAGCTGACGGTTGCGCAGGCGCGCCAGCGCGTCCAGCACGGCCAGTTCTCGCGTTATCCGGTGCTCGACGAGAACGAAACCCCGCTGGGTGTGCTGTTTCGCGTAGACCTGCTGGCAACCGATGACCGCGAGGCTCTGGTATCCAGCCTGATGAAGCCGGTCAAGGTCGTTCAGGACAGCCAGAATATCGAGGCGCTGATGACCCAGATGCTCAAGGAGCAACAGCACCTGTGTATGGTCTATGACGAGTTCGGCAGCTGGTGCGGTCTGGTGACCATGGAAGACATCATCGAGACGCTGATCGGTCGTCCGATCCTTGATGAAACCGACGAGATTCCCAACATGCGTCGTCTGGCACGCAGGCTGTGGGAGCACCGACTGAAGGCAGCTGGGTAAACGGTTCATCCCGGGTGAGCATGGGAGCTGCCCCAAGGCTGGCAGCGTTAAAACGCCGACTTGGCCAGGCGCAGGTGGCAAAACCATTTCCTGCGCTGATGTTGAGTCAGTATTTCGCCTTCACGGCGAGCCAAAGGGGGCCGCTTGCCCGGCCCCCCAAGGGCACCCGGCTACGCGGCCCTGCGGGTTCGCTGCGTTGCTCGGCTTGGCAGGGGCCGGCAGAACTCGGCTCTGTGAGCCTCAAACAGGCTGCCGTTCTGTTTCCTGCCAATCCTGTGCTACTCGCCCGCGTAAACGGGACGAACCCGAGTGCACACTCAATCACTGGAGCATTCGGCCGACCGCATTGGCGGAATATTCTGTAGCGTTGCCCGATTTTATGGGCAGAACAAAAAAACCGGTACCCACCAACGCGGGTACCGGTTCAGGCCATCTGGCCAGAAGGGCTGCTCTCGCAGCCCACGCACGATCCAAAAAGCTGTCGATCAGGGTGCCTCGGCTACCCCCGTTGTCATCGCCGCGACACCGTTGTTGCCATGCTCCATCAGGGCATCGTTTTCCAGACTGTAGGGCGTCCACGCGAGCGACTCGGTGCTGGGATCGCCTGTGCGGGCGAAGTTGCTCCACTGGGTCATCAGCAAGTCGGCCATTGCCGAGTCCTGCATACCCCAGCGCATGGAGGCATAGATATCCGCTGCGTCGCCCTGGGTCCCTGTCACACCGTTGTTGTTCAGGTCACCAATCTGCGGCCGGGTATAGGCGTCGGTCAGTACCAGGCCGAGCAGATAGTTCTGCACCATACCGGCCGGATAATTGAACAGGTACGGCAGCTCGCAGCCATGGCAACTGCTCAGCCCCAGATCATCCCAACCCGGCGGCACCCGACTGAAGCGATAGATGTACTGATTGGACTGATACTCGGCGCTGCGCTGCTGCAACCAGATCGGCAAGGCGGCACGAATCGTGGTGTAGTCGCCGTTGGTCACCCCGGCCATCAGCGGCACATCGCTGGGCATGCCCTGCTGCACATTCCCGTAATAGGTGTTGGGCAGGTAGTAATTGTCCGAGTTGGGCCGATAGGTCTCCCGACGGATGTTGTTGTCCAGGTCTGCCTGGGCAAAGGCCGTCCAGGGCAGCGCCCGCGCCTGTTCCAGAGTGGTGACCCCGGCCCGCTCGAACAGTGCCTCACCAATAGCCTCCGACACCCCCAGCGAATCGGCCGGCGTACTGTCGGTCTCCAGCGGTGCAACGCCACTCTGCACAATCTCCTTATGGAACAGCCCGACCGCCTGCGGCGAGTTCATCAGCGAGTAGACCTTACCGCCACCACCGGACTGGCCGAAGATGGTGACATTGCCTGGGTCTCCGCCAAACGCAGCGATATTGTCGCGAATCCATTCCAGCGCCATGACCAGATCCATCTGGCCATAATTGCCGGAGCCACCGTACCCACTCTCTGCGCTCAGCAGCGGATGGGCGATGTAGCCGAATGGCCCGAGGCGGTGGTTGACGCTGACCTGCACCACGCCCTTGGTGACCAGCCCGTTGGGGTTGTTGTACTGCGGCGAGTTGGCCGACAGGATGGCGAACGAGCCACCATGGAACCAGACCATGACCGGCAGCCCCTCGGCATCCTTGGGTGCGGTGATATTGAGGTAGAGCGAGTCTTCGCTCATGCCGCCTTCATTGACCCGCTCCAGGGTGAAGTCCTGCGCCGACTGATCCGCCCAGGACGTCGCTTCACGCACACCCTCCCAGGGCTCGGCCGGCTGTGGCGGGCGCCAGCGCAACTCGCCCAGCGGCGGTTTGGCGTAGGGCACGCCGAGGAACTGCCAGGTCGAGGCATTGGCCTCAAAGCCGCGCAGCATGCCGCCGGTTGTCTCGACTTCAACCCGAGGGCCCGTCGAACGCTGAAAATGCGCCAGCGCATCGGCGGTATCGACAACCTTGCGGGCCCGCGGATCGGTATCGGTAAAGGCACCGACGTCATCCAGTCGCTCCAGCATGGCCGTCAGGCTGTTGCGAAAGTCGGCGCTGGGCTGATCAAAGTTGATATTGCCGGCGTTGAACGAGACTTCCTGGCGGATCTCGTGGGTGATCTGGATGCCATTGTTCAGATTGCCGTCGGCGTCCAGTGTCTGCAGCAGAATCAGCATATTGGTGACACGCTGATCGCTGGCCGACTCTGCACCGGCAACAATGCTCAGAGGTGTAAGCTGCTCAGCGCCCACTGCCGACCCCAGATCCAGATCGCCGATGAAGAAGCGGATGGTTTCATCCTCCCGATAGCGGAAGCCACCCTCTGCGTCGGTCTGGCCGGCGGGCGTCGTGCTGCCCTGGTAATCCAGCCCGGCCACCGGGCTGTCAATGAACACCCCGGTCCGCGCAGGGTTTGCGTCGGAGCCGCCGCCCCCGCCAGCCAAGCACCCCGTCAATGCCAGAAACAGCGGGGTCAAAGTCAACCCCAGCGCGGCTGAGCGCGCTGGTTTACGCACGTTTGAAATACCCATTTTGCACTACTCCCTGTTGCTTGCAGAGCGACCGCACCGGGCTGCAGCAGCAGCCGGTGGGTCATGTACCAACCCTGAATTGAGTTGCCGGCAGCGGCGACTCAGTCGTCGCTGAAGCGCTCGCCCAGATGGGACTTTGCCTCGGCGATATCGGTAAGCTCGACATAGGATTCGCTGGTGGCGTTGTAAATCGGATAGCTGATTTCACCGTCGATGCTCGGGTTGCCGGTTTTGGCGAAGTTGGTCCAGATAGTCATCATCCGGTCGACAACCTCCTCGTCGGTGGCGTCAAATCCCGCCGAAGCCATGATGTCGGCCGGATCGCCACGCGAGCCGCTGACACCGTTGCCATTCAAGTCACCGATCACCAACGAGCTGCCGGTTGCCGGATCCAGTACCAGGCCGAGCTGGTAATGGGTCACCACGCTATCAAGCTTGTTGAACAGATAAGCCAGTTCTGCCGCGTGATAGGCCTGCATGCCACGCGCGCGCCAACCCGCCACCGGCTGATCGAAATTAATGTCCGCAGCAGCGAGCGAGACTTCGGTGCGAATCTGCTCGGTAATCTGGATACCGTTATTCAGATTGCCGTCGGCATCCAGCGTTTGCAGCAAAATCAGCATATTGTTGACCCGAGGGTCAGATGCGTCGGTTGCCCCCTGAATAATACTCAGCGGTGTCATCACTTCTGCACCGACAGCTGCCCCCAGCACCAGATCACCAATGGAGAAGGTAACCGTTTCGCCCGGGCGATAGCGGAAGGTTCCGGTGTCACTGGTTGTACCAGTGTTGCTGCCTGCACTGTAGTCAAGACCTGCCACGTGGCTGTCCACAAAGGTGCCGGTGCGACGTTCATCGTCACTCCCGCCGCCGCCACCAAGACAGCCGGCCAGCGGCAAGGTAATTGCCATCAGGGATATGCTCAGATAGCTGAGACGCTTGGGAGGTGTTGCAATACCGGGGTTCATGCTGCTCTCCGTTTTATTGTTGTAAGAAGCCAAGCAAGAGAAATGACTTGCTGGTCACCCTCCGCTCCGGCTGAGCATAGGCAGACTTGCAAGGCACAACAACGGAAAAATGAATGATCATTCGCAGCGATACGGCGACTCATTTTCGAGACATCAATCCTCTCCGTCTCGGCCAGTGCTTCCCCTCTCATGTCACGGCAGATAAGCCTATTAAATGGAGCGAACATTCATTCTTAATGAAAAACAGTCATCTATGAACGCTCGAACCCACGTCCCCATCATCACCGGCGCTTCCCGGAAGAGGCCTTTAGCGAGACAGAACACCATGACCAAACAACTGCACAGCAACCCTGTTGAGCAATATTCACCGCGCTGATGGCAGCAACGGGAGCGCAAAAACGCCACGGGCGCCTTGCGGCGCCCGTGGGTTGGAGGGGTAAAACCGGTGAATCAGGTCAGGTCGAAACGATCAGCGTTCATCACCTTGTTCCACGCTGCAACGAAGTCGGTCACAAACTTCGCCTTGGCGTCATCCTGGGCATAGGCCTCCGCCAGCGCCCGCAGCTGCGAGTTGGAACCAAACACCAGATCCACCCGAGTACCGGTCCACTTCACCGCGCCGGTCTTGCGGCAACGGCCTTCAAACACATCGGCATCGTCCGAGGTCGGGAACCAGGCAGTGCTCATGTCGACCAGATTGACGAAGAAGTCATTGGTCAACGCACCCGGGGTGCTGGTAAACACGCCGTGCTTGCTGCCACCGTGGTTGGCGCCAAGAACCCGCAGGCCACCGACCAGTACAGTCATCTCCGGCGCACTCAAGCCGAGCAACTGCGCCTTGTCGACCAGCATCTCCTCGTCCGAGACAGTGAATTTGGTCCGGCGGTAATTACGGAAACCATCAGCCTCAGGCTTGAGCGGCTCGAACGACTCGGCATCGGTCTGCTCGTCAGTGGCGTCGGTACGACCCGGCGCAAAGGGTACGGTCACACTGTGCCCGGCATCCTGCGCAGCCTTCTCGATAGCCGCCGCGCCGCCCAGCACGATCAGGTCAGCCAGCGAGACCTTCTTGGCACCGGCAGCGTTGAAATCTGCCTGGATGCCTTCGAGTACCTTGAGCACCTTGGCCAATTGCTGCGGCTGGTTGGCTTCCCAATCCTTCTGCGGTGCCAGGCGAATCCGTGCGCCGTTCGCTCCGCCGCGCTTGTCAGAATCGCGGTAGGTCGAGGCTGACGCCCAGGCAGTCGAAACCAGCTCGGCAACGCTCAGACCGGAGCCCAGCAACTTGGCTTTCAACGTGGTGATGTCCTGCGCATCGATCAGCGGGTGATCGACTGCCGGCACCGGATCCTGCCAGATAAGATCTTCCGCCGGAACTTCAGAGCCCAGGTAACGCACCTTCGGCCCCATGTCCCGGTGGGTCAGCTTGAACCAGGCGCGAGCAAAGGCATCGGCGAACTCTTCCGGGTTTTTGTGGAAGTGCTCGGAGATCTTGCGGTACTCGGGATCCTCGCGCATCGCCATGTCGGCGGTAGTCATCATGATACCGACCTTCTTGCTGGGATCCTCGACATCCGGCGCGTGGTCTTCTGGCGCCAGATTCTTTGGCACCCACTGCCAGGCGCCGGCCGGGCTCTTGGTCAGCTCCCAGTCATAACCCAACAGCACATCCAGGTAGCCCATATCCCACCTGATCGGGTTAGGCGTCCAGGAGCCTTCCAGACCGCTGGTGATGGTATCGCGGCCCTTGCCGCTGCCGAAGCTGCTCTTCCATCCAAGCCCCTGCTCCTCAATCGGCGCCGCCTCTGGCTCCGGGCCCACATGCGCCGCATCGCCGGCACCGTGCACCTTGCCAAAGGTATGGCCGCCGGCGGTCAGCGCCACGGTTTCATAATCATTCATCGCCATGCGAGCGAAGGTTTCGCGAATATCGCGGGCCGAGGCGAGCGGATCGGGCTTGCCATCCGGGCCTTCCGGGTTGACGTAAATCAGACCCATCTGAACTGCCGCCAGCGGGTTTTCCAGATCACGCTCACCGGAATAGCGGCTGTTCGGCTTGTCGCTGGTCGCCAGCCACTCGTCCTCTGCCCCCCAGTAAATGTCTTCCTCGGGAGCCCAGATGTCGGCGCGACCGCCACCAAAACCGAAGGTCTTGAAGCCCATGGATTCCAGGGCAACGTTACCGGCAAGGATATACAGATCCGCCCACGACAGCTTGCTGCCGTACTTCTTCTTCACCGGCCACAACAGGCGGCGGGCCTTGTCCAGGTTGGCGTTATCGGGCCAGCTGCCAATCGGCGCGAACCGCTGGTTGCCGGTAGAGGCGCCGCCACGGCCGTCGGCCGTACGGTAGGTGCCGGCCGAATGCCAGGCCATGCGGATCATCAGCGGGCCGTAGTGACCGTAATCCGCAGGCCACCACTCCTGGGAATCGGTCATCAGCGCGGTAAGGTCCTTCTTGACCTCGGCAAGATCGAGTTTGCTGAACTCGGCGGCGTAGTCAAAATCGCCACCCATGGGATCGGATTTGGGATTGTGCTGGTGCAGGATCGCCAGATTGAGCTGGTTCGGCCACCAGTCCTTGGTCATCTTGAGCCGGGTATTAGACCCATGCATTACCGGGCATCCGCCAGTCTTCTTGTCAGTCATGTCAGTCTCCGCTCTTGTTTGGGGTGTCATATCGCAGGATCGGAGGGAGTCAGTCTGCTGAGCGCCTGGGAACCTGCAACCTGCCAGTAAGTTAAGCACGGAGCCGGAATAGCGCCATTAACTTAAATCAAAGCATTCAATAGGCTTTGACTATAAAAACACCCCAAGCGATGTTTTAACGCCATCGCGCTGGCGCATCAGCGCCGGGTTGTGCTGAATAATGGCGGAAGGACATGGGAGTCGAACCCACCAGACACGCGTTGCGCATCTCACCGGAGTTGAAGTCCGGGCGCCCCACCGGGGACGATGTCCATCCATTGCGGCGGCAGGCTCAGCCTGCCACCAGAAAACGTTGCTCACGCACGAAGCGGGTCACGCCAGCGCGATCCAGATACTCCAGCACCTGAATGGTCAGGTTGCGGCCGATGCCCGAGGCGTCACGGTACTCGGCGGCGTTAAAACTGCCGGACGGCGAGTCTGCCACCAACTGCCGTGCGACCGCTACCAAGCCTTCCATCTGTGATGGCAGGTAATAACGGTTGGATGCCACCGCAACCAGTTCACCGGCCCGCTGCATGCGCTGCAAGAACGCCTTGAGTTCCCCCAGTTCCATGCCCAATGCCGTGGCCAGCTCGCCGACAATCGGCGGCCGCAGCCCGCCCGGTACCAGCTCGGCAGCCACCCGCGCCAGCAGCTCGGCATCACCCGCCTGCAGCTGCGGCCGGTGATCTGGCAAATGCAGCGCCCAGGCGGTGCGTTGCAGCCGCCCCTCGGCCTGCCAGCGCTGCAGCAACTGGCGCGCCACCGGCAACGGCAGTTGCAGGCAGCCGACCAGCCCGAGCTGCCCCTCCCCCGGCCCGAGTAATTCGGGATGCTGCTGATGCCAGTCGGCCAGACGCTCGGCCAGTCGCTGCCAGCGCGCTTCGCTGGCCTCGACGGTCAGCGCGACCCGATGACCGGCCGCCGCCAGAACAATCAGGCCCTCAGCCGGCAGCAATTGCTCAAGCTGGTCGGCGGACAGATTCAGTTTCAGCGCCAGTTCCGGCAGCGCCACCGCACCCTGTCGCAGCGCTGCGGCCAGTACCTCACGTGGCGTGCTGGCGGCCGCCCAGGCTGACAGCCATGCCAGCCGCTGCGGATGACTGCGGCCGCGGCGCATACCCTGCGGGTCCAGCACCCGGCCGCCACCCAGCGTGATGTTGGCCGCCGGATCGCGGATGATAAAGCGATCTCCCCAGACTGCCGCCACCGGCTGCTCCAGCATCAGTTGCGCCAGTCCCGCCGCTTCATCCAGCAGCACCACCCGCACCGAATGGATCGCCGTGCCCAGATGCAGTTGCAGCACGCCCCGGTGCCAGCGGCTGTCCGGCAATTGCGTGAGAGAAACGTCCAGCCGATCACTCAGCGGCAGGACCTGCTCGCTCAGCCAATCGCCACGCTGGGGCTGTTCCGCTGACACCGCACCACCCAGATTGAGCGCGCAGCGTTGCCCGGCTTGAACTTCCGCGACCTCGCTGGCGGCCAGTTGCAGGCTGCGCACCCGCACCTCCTGCCCATGCAGCCAGAGCGTCTGGCCCACCTGCAGGCGACCACTGACCAGCGTGCCGGTCACCACACAACCCGCCCCGGCAATACTGAAACGCCGGTCGATCATCAAGCGCGCCGGGCTGTCGCTGGGCCGCGCCTGCCGCCGTTCAGCCCGTGCCAGCAAGGCCTGACGCAAGGCGTCGATACCCTGCCCGCTGGTGCTGGATACCCGCCATACCTCCGCATTGGGCCAGCCCGCCTCGGCGGCCAGCGCCTGCACTTGCTCGACAACACGCTCGCACTGCGCGTCATCGACCAGATCGCAGCGGCTGATCACCAGCGCCAGCTCGCGTACACCCAGCAGTTGCAGAATCGCCAGATGCTCGCGGGTCTGCGGCATCACGCCGTCATCAGCGGCCACCACCAGCAGCGCCATATCCACCCCGGCGACGCCCGCCAGCATGGTGCCGATAAACCGCTCGTGGCCGGGCACATCAATAAACCCCAGCGGTTCGCCGGCCTCGCTCGGCAGCCAGGCAAACCCCAGCTCGATGGTCAGCCCGCGGCGCTTTTCTTCGGCCAGCCGGTCGGTATCTACCCCGGTCAGGGCGCGAATCAACGAGGTCTTGCCGTGGTCAACGTGCCCGGCGGTGGCAATGATCACCCGGCCGCTCCCAGCGCGACACGCAGCTCTTGCGGGTCTTCCAGACAGCGGCAATCGAGCAACAGACTGTCGTCGGCAATCCGGCCAATCACCGGCTGAGGCAGCCCACGCAGGCGCTCGGCCAATTCACGCAGCGCACGACTGCGCTCACGCCGATTGGCGCTGGTGCCGCACACACGCAGCGCGGCGCTGGGCAGCACGTCGAGCGGCAGCGAACCGGAGCCGATCTGACTGCTTACCGCGCAGACATCCACCGTAAAACCATCCCCCGCCCACTGCTGCAGATCAGGCAACACAGCGTCGCAGGTCTGGCGTATCGACTCGGCGCTGCGGGTCAGCAGCCGCAGGGTCGGCACCCGCTGCACCAGGGTGTCCGGGTCGGCATACAAGCGCAGCACCGCTTCCAATGCTGCGAGGGTCAGCTTGTCGCAGCGCAATGCGCGCTTGAGCGGGCTTTTGCGGATACGTGCAATCAGATCGGCACGCCCGGCGATGATGCCTGCCTGTGGCCCGCCGAGTAGCTTGTCGCCACTGAAGGTGACCACGTCGACGCCTTCGGCCAGCACCTGAGCCACCACCGGTTCGGCGGGCAGACCCAGCGCCTGCAGGTCGATCAGCGAGCCGCTGCCCAGATCCACCGCCAGCGGCACCTGATGCTCACGGGCAAT